>Ga0307377_10003632_pt1 | contig 17291 bp, 15 predicted proteins | sample TR3MG_FD_202535 | JGI IMG/M metagenome (GOLD analysis project Ga0307377, IMG submission 202535) | Soil microbial communities from Risofladan, Vaasa, Finland - TR-3 | ecosystem: Environmental > Terrestrial > Soil > Coastal area > Acid sulfate soil | place: Finland: Risofladan, Vaasa | collected... | reverse complement strand
GGGGTCGACATTCACCCCGGGGCCACCATTGGCCAGGGCCTCTTCATCGACCACGCCATTGGCGTGGTCATCGGTGAGACGGCCGAGATCGGCGATGACGTCACCATGTACCACGGGGTCACGTTGGGTGGACTGACTCTCAACAAGGGCAAGCGTCACCCGACCGTGGGTGACCGGGTGATGATCGGCGCTGGCGCGAAAGTCCTCGGTCCCGTCACCATCGGTGCGGACAGCCGGATCGGCGCCAACTCGGTGGTGGTGCACGACGTCCCGGAGCACTGTGTGATCGTCGGTGTCCCCGGACGGCTCTTGCCGCCCCAGGGCCACGTGGCCGGTCCGGCGGAAGTCGTGAACCTGTTGGAGCGCGTCGGGGAACTCGAGCGCCACCTGAGCGTCGACGACGACTTCGTCATCTAGCTCCACGCGCCAACTGTGCCTATCGCAACCGGGGAGGTTACGATAACTCAGGAGCTGATTCGGTGGGTACGCTCGACCTGATATGGGAGGGCATCCACGTCGACGAGCGCGCGGACTGCTGCGACGAACCCTGCTCGGCGCTTTGATCGGCGCCTGGATAGCGGTGACCGGGATCGCGCAGATCTACGTACTCAGCACCGATCGGCCGGCGAAGGTGCCGAGCGGGCTGACCTTCGTGCGAACCGGCACCTACGAGACCCGCTACCAGGCGTGGGGTCCGACGGGCGGCGATCCGATCGTCCTCCTCCATGGCGCCTTCGAATCAGTCGCGTACTGGCAACCACTGGCCCGTGTCCTCGCGCGCCGGCACCACGTCGAGGCCTACGACCTGATGGGATACGGGTACACCGAACACGTCGGTCCGTACACGACCGAGGCACTCGCCACCCAACTCTTCTGGTTCTTGCAGGCCCGTCACCTCGAACACCCGATCCTGGTCGGCCACTCGCTCGGCGCCGGCGTGGTCGCCCGCTTCGTCCTCGATCATCCCGACGTCGCGGCCGGCATCGTCTTCCTCGACGGGGACGGACTCCAACTCTCTTTCCCGGGTCAACAGTTGATCCACCTCGTCATCAACCCTTACCGCACGGCGATCTTCCGCTTCGCCGTGCGCAGTCAAGCGCTCGTGCGCCGAGCCTTCGCCGTCGCCTGTGGCCCGAACTGTGCCCCCTTGACCAGCCAGCAGCTCCAAGCCGTGCAACGGCCCTTCGAGGTCGCCGGGGCCGAGCAGGCGCTGATGGCCTACGCCGCCCGCCCGATCGTCGGGGTCCAGGTATCGGACCTTCGCCGTGTACGGGCTGAAGGTATTCCGTCGCTCGTCGTGTTCGGGTCGAACGACTTCCAGTTTTCTCCCGGTGACGCTGCGCTCACGGCACGCCGCCTCGGGGCGCCGGCTCCGGTGATGGTCAAGGGCGCCGGTCATCTCTCGATGTGGTCGAGCCCCTCCCAGGTCGCTTCCACGCTCGATCGCTTCGTGGGTCGGGTCTCCTCGGGGCGGCTCGGGTAGTCGAATCGTGAGACGTGCGACCGTGGCGACGCGTCACCGCGGAAGCCCGTGCCGCCCGGAGCCGGCGGGCTCCGCTCCCACGAGTGCGACGTAGAACGATGCCGGGAACCTTCCCCTCTCCTTTCGATCGAACTCTGGCCAGTAACCGAGCGCATCATGAATCCTTGGAGCAGATCCCAGGCGTCACCCATAGCGTGAGCATGTGGCTGAACTTGGCGCTCCGGTGCTGATCTATGACGGCGACTGCGATTTCTGCACGCGCAGCGCACGCTGGGCTGACGCGAGGTGGACTGACGTGCGACGGCCCATCGCGCTGGCGAGTCAGTCGCTCGACGACGTTGCGCTGGGGGCGATGTCCCTGTCGCGTGACGACGTGAAGCGCGCAGCGTGGTGGATCGAGGACGGGTGCACGTCCGAGGGGCACCTCGCCGTCGCCAAGGCGCTGGCGTCATGCCGCGGACCGTGGAGACACGTCGGGGTGTGGCTGGAGCGTCGTCCGATGCGCTGGTTGGGGGCCGTCGTGTACCCGGTGGTGGTTCGACACCGAGGTGTACTCGCCCGTGGCCCCGTCAAGTGTTCCCGTGAGTGAGCGGCGGAGCCGTTCGGGTCGTGGGACCTCAATTGTTGTTTCGTGAAGAACAGAAGTAGGATGTCCGGTGGCGTTTCGCTGAAATGCCCTTCTACAAAGTGGGTCCTAATTGACTGAACTCCGAGCACCGGGTCGTGTTGTAATTCTTGGATGTGGTTCCGTGACGCAATGTCTCTTGCCACTCCTGCTGGATCATTTCAAATTTGATCCCACGACCGTGACGGTGATCGAGAGTCGTCAAAACCGAGATCGCATCGTGTCCTCGATCGAGCGTGGAGTCAACTACGTGCAGTTCGAGATCACGCCGCAGAATCTCACCGAAACCCTCGCGACCTACCTCGGTGACGGTGACCTTCTCATCGACCTCGCCTGGAATATCGATCTCACCGCCTTGCTCGACTGGTGTCGCGACCACGACGTTCGCTACCTCAATACGTCGGTCGAGGTCTGGGACCCGTACGATGACCCGGCCACCACGTCGCCGACCGATCGCACCCTCTACTGGCGCCACATGGCGTTGCGTCGCCAGTTGGCCCGTTGGGGCAGCAATGACGGCCCGTCCGCCGTCGTCGAGCACGGCGCCAATCCCGGCCTGGTGAGCCACTTCGTCAAGCAGGCGCTCACCGAGATCGCCGAGGCAGTCCTGCACGACGGCCACCTCGTCGAGCGTCACGAGGGCATCCGTGAGGCGCTGGCGGCGGAGCGTTACAACGTGCTGTCCCAACTGCTCGACGTGAAGGTCATCCACGTCGCCGAACGCGACACCCAGATCACCGACCGGCCGAAAGAAGTCGGCGAGTTCGTCAACACCTGGAGCGTTGACGGCTTCTACGAAGAGGGCGTCGCGCCCGCGGAGATGGGCTGGGGCACCCACGAGAAGAACCTGCCGGCGTTGGCGTACACCCACGAGGGCGAAGGTCCGCTCAACCAGATCTGCCTGGCGCAGATGGCCCATAAGACCCTCGTTCGATCGAGGGTGCCCTCGAGTCAGATCGTCGGCATGGTCATCCGTCACGGCGAGGCCTTCACGATCTGTGACCACCTGACCGTCTGGGAGGGCGATCGTGCGGTGTACCGGCCGACCGTCCACTACGCCTACTGCCCGAGCGACGCCGCGTGGGCGAGTTTCGTTGAACTCGAAGGGGCGCAGTACGAGTACCCGACCAACCAGCGGATCATGAACGATGAGATCGTCTCGGGCCGTGACGAGCTCGGGGTCCTGCTCATGGGCCACCCCTACAAGTCGTGGTGGACCGGCATGTTGACCACCATCGACGAGGCCCGGGCCGTCGCCCCACACCAGAGTGCCACCACCGTGCAGGTAGCGGCCTCTATCCTCGGCGCAGTCGACTGGCTGCTGCGTTCGCCCCGCGCGGGTGTGCGGGTTCCCGACGAGCTGCCGTGGCGCGACGTGGTCGCGGTCGCCACCCCGTACGTCGGCAGCACGTGGTCGGGCCCCATCGACTGGGACCCGGTCTCGACCAAGGCCGACTGGTTCGACCGCTGGTCGGGGCGCGTGCTCGACACCGATGACGTCTGGCAGTTCACGAACTTCCAGGCCTAGCCGCGTCCGCGGGGGATAAGGTCGGATCAACTGGGACCGAGGACACGTCGTGACGACAGGCCTGATCATTGCGCTGCTGCTGGTGGTGCCATTCGGGCTGATATGCCCCACCCGGGCCAGATGACGGCCGCCGCCCGTCATGCCGCCCGAGGCCCGGCCCGGATCGGGTGGGCCCGCGTGGTGGCGGACACGGTGTTCGCATGACGCCCGAGGTCGAAATACTGGAGGGCCGTGTGGCGAGGATCGGTGCCCTCACGGTGCGCCGGTCCCTGCCCACCCGTGGGTGTCGGATGGTGGGAGCGTGGTGCTTCGTCGACCACATGGGCCCCCAGGCCATCACGCCCGACGTCAGCGTTGACGTCGGCCCTCATCCCCACTCCGGTTTGCAGACGGTCACCTGGTTGCTCAGCGGTGCCTTTCTGCATCGTGACAGCCTCGGTTCGGAGCAACTCATACGACCGGGTGAATTGAACCTGATGACTGCGGGCCACGGCGTCGCCCATTCCGAGGAGAACCCGGGGATGACCTCGGGCCAACTGCACGGGCTCCAACTCTGGGTCGCCCAACCGGCTGGCACGCGTGAAGGCGAGGCCTCCTTCGAGCATCACCACGCGTTGCCCCAGTGGGAATCGACCAATGTCGCCGCGACCGTGCTGGTGGGCACGCACGACTCCCTCGAGTCACCCGCGCGACGTGACAGCGACCACGGGGGGATGGAGTTACGTCTCCACGGCGGCGAGGCGGTACTGCCCGTGCGGCGGGACTTCGAATACGGCCTGATCGTGGCCGAGGGCGTCGTCGAGGTCGAAGGTCGTCTGGTCGAGCCCGGACAACTGGCCTATCTCGGACTGGCGCGTGACGAACTGACGCTGCGTGCGCACGGTCGGGCCACGGCGATGCTCATCGGTGGGATTCCCTTCGAAGAACGGGTGTTCATGTGGTGGAATTTCGTGGCACGCTCGGCCGACGAGGTCTCGCGGATGTGGCAGGACTGGGCCACCGGTGACGAACGATACGGCCGAGTCGCCTCATCGTTCGCGCGTATCGAAACCGCCGCACCGGTGTGGCTGAATCCCTCGCTCTAGATAGAGACCGGCGCCATCGTCGGAACGAAGATGAGTGGGAAACCTCGAGGGCTACGATGGACTCCACCACGCTACCGAGGGGTTCCTTTGCGCAAGCGCAGCGGTGAGAGTGAACGTCAACGCGTTCCACAGCCAGTGATCAAGCGACGAATCGCCTCCGGCCGCGGGGCGATGGAGCAGCCGAACGTCACCCACGACGGCGCCGCGCCCCTGACGCCGCGCTTCTGGCTCGCGGTCGTCCTGACGGGAGTCGCTACGGGGCTCTTCGGCGACCTGCTCATGTGGGTCTTGCAGGTCTTCGAGCACTTGGGCTTCCGCTACAACTCGGGCAGTTTTCAGAACGCCGTGGCGCAGGTGTCGAGACTCCGCCGAGTGATCGTCCTCGTGATCTCGGGCGTGGTCGGCGCCGTGGCCTGGTACCTCATTCGTCGGTTCCTGAAGTCCGAGAAGGCCGAGATCGATGACGCGCTGTGGAACGGCGACGGTGAACTGTCGCCTCGGCGCAGCCTGCTGACGTCGATCGTCTCGGAGGTCGTGATCGGTCTCGGCGCCTCGTTGGGACGCGAGGCCGCGCCGAAGTTGATGGGTGGGGTCTCGGGCAGCGTCCTTTCGCACTGGTTCGGACTGACCTCGGCGCAGAAGCGCCTCCTCGTGGCCTGCGGTGGTGGCGCTGGTCTCGCCGCGGTGTACAACGTCCCGTTGGGCGGAGCGATCTTCACCGCCGAGGTGCTCTACGGCAGCTTCTCGTTGCCGGTGGCGTTGCCGGCGCTCGCGACCTCACTCATCGCGACGATGGTGGCCTGGATCTACCTGCCCAATGGCGCGACGTACGCCGACGTTCCCGACTACCGCTTCAGCGCCTCGCTGATGGTGTGGTCGCTCGTCGCCGGTTCGTTGATCGGCCTGCTGGCCGTCTTCTACGTCCGACTCATTGGATGGGTCTCGCACTACCGCGCCAGGGGCGCGACCGTCTTCTGGGCGATGCCGTTGGCCTTCCTCGTCGTCGGTGTCGCCGGCATGTGGTATCCCCAACTCTTTGGCAACGGCAAGGACATGGCGCACGAGGCCTTCCTCGGTGTGGGTGGCATCGGACTGCTACTCGCGCTGTTCATCCTGAAGCCGTTGGTCACCGCGCTCACCATTGGCGCGGGTGCGTCGGGCGGTGTCTTCACCCCGTTATTGAGCACGGGGGCCGTGCTCGGCGGGTTCTTCGGCGCGGCGTGGATCCACTTCTGGCCGGGAACGCCGATTGGCGCGTTCGCCGTTATCGGCGCCGCCGCGATGATCGGCTCGTCGATGCAGGCGCCACTCACTGGTCTGGTGCTCGTGATGGAGCTCACCCACAACGGATTCTCGATCATGGTGCCGATGATGGCGGCGACCGCCATCGCGACGCTCATCGTCCGTCACTTGGACGGCTATTCGATCTACTCGGCCCGTTTGCCCCGCCACGACGGCTCGGGCGGGTATCTTGAAGCTCACGTCAGTTGAGTCGGGACTGGCCTGTTCAGGAGGTGGCATGACCACGGATCCACCGGTGGAGTTCTTCGCCGTGGAGGGCAAGTCCCAGACGGTGCTTCGCCGGACGTTCGCCGCCTCGATCGAGACGGTGTTCGACGCGTGGACCGTTCCGGCGGTCCTGCAACGCTGGTGGGGGCCACTCGATCACACGGTGCCCGAGTGCCGCCTGCAGCTGTGTGAGGGTGGTCCGTACCGCATCGTGATGCAGTCGAGCGACGCCCGGCGCTACCCGATGGTCGGCACGGTGCACGACGTGCGCTCGCCGCACGGTTTCACGATGATCGTGAACCTCGACGAACACCCCGCTGACTGGATCGAGTACTTCCGACCGAGGGGGACACCGCTCGAGGGTGTGACCATCGAGTGGAGTTACGAGGTCACGTTCCACGAAGAGGTGCGGGCCACCACCGTCGAGGTCCTCGCGAGTTATCCCGTCAGCCGGGACCGTGACGTGGTCATCGAGCGGGGCGGCCCCCAGGGCTGGTCGCAGAGCTTCTGGAAGCTCGACGCGCTGCTCGCGCGCTGACCCGAACCAGGCACGCCGACACGTGCGACAATGGTGTCGTGTACGTTCCCGTCAAGTTCGCCACCGACGTCGAGGCCGCCTGGGCTGTCGTGGCTGAGGCCGGAGCTGGGAATCTGGTCGTCGCTTCGGGTGAAGGGTTGTCCAGCGTCTTCGTGCCCGTCATCGTGAGCGACGACCGGCGCAGCCTGCGCACCCACGTCGCCCGGTCCAACCCGTGGTGGCGGGGAGTCGAGGACGGCGTCGAGGTTCTCGCCCTCTTCGTCGTGGCCAGTGCCTACGTGTCGCCGACCTTCTACCCGAGCCGCCATCAGGACCCTGGTGTCGTGCCGACCTGGAACTACGTGGCCGCCGAAGTGCGTGGCCGCGTTCGCGTCATCGACGACCACCAGTGGCTCCTCGATCAGGTCCGCAGTCAGACCGCGCACTTCGAGTCGCCGAGCCCTTCGCCCTGGCGCGTCGAGGATGCTCCCGCCGACTTCATCGACCGTCAGGTGAGGGCCATCGTCGGCGTCGAGATTGACGTGCGGTCCATTGAGGGCAAGTCCAAGCTCTCCCAGAACCGTCCGGTGCAGGATCACGACGCCGTGCGCGAACATCTGGAGCAGGGTGGACTCGCTGAACGGAACGTTGCTCAGCGGATGACCGAGAGTGACTGACGCACTCGCGACCGTACGCGGGGTGGGACCCGATGACTGGGTGGCGCTGCGAGGTATTCGGTTGGAGGCGCTCGCCGACACCCCCGAGGCGTACGGATCGACGCTGGCCGACGTCAGCACGTGGCCCGACGAGCGTTGGCGCTTGATGGCGGGCAGGCGCGCGAACTTCCTGGCTGAACTGGACGGTCGCGTCGTGGGGATGGTCGCCGGCGGGATGAACAGTGAATGGCCCGGTACCCGCTGGATGTACGCCATGTACGTCACGCCCGATGCCCGCGGCACCGGGGTGGCCGACGACTTGGTGAACAAGGTGAGTCAGTGGGCGCGTGGCGAGGGCGTCGGCCAGTTGTACCTCAGTGTGACGGTCACCGTCGCGCGCGCCCGCGCCTTCTACGAGCGCGTGGGCTTTCGACTCACCGGCACCACGACCTCGATGTCGCGTGACCCCGGCGTTACTCTGGTCACGATGGTGCGCAATGTTGACTGACGAAGAGTTTTGGGTCGAACGGGTGGATCCGCATCGGTTGCACGACCTTCGACGTCGGATTCTGCGCGCCGACAACCCCGAGGTTCCGGTGGCCGATCCGCGCGACGAAGAGTCGACGGCGTTGCACTTCGCCGGGCTGCTCGGTGATCGCCTGGTGGTGTGCGCGTCATTCTATCCCTCGATCTCACCGCGCGACGAGTCGCTCATGACGTATCAATTGCGCTACATGGCCACCGATGTCGACGTCCAGGGTCGTGGTTACGGGGCCACGGTCATGGCGTTCGCGGAAGCGGAGCTACGCGCCGAGGGTGCCCAGCAGCTCTGGGCGAACGGCCGAGACACCGCCCTCGGTTTCTATCGCGCGACGGGTTGGGATGTCATCGAGGGATCCGAGCACTTGAGTCCGGAGACCCGCCTACCGCACCACGTCATCGTGAAGGATCTGACCGAGGTACCTCGCTAGAGGCGGGTCACTTCTTCGGTAGGTTGAGAGGATGCGCAAACTGCTTTACATCGCCCTCCCCATCGTGCTCGTCGCCATCGCCACCGTGGTGGCGTGGCCCCATCTGCGGAGTCGCTCGGCGAGTCCCACGTCGACCACGACGACCACCGTGGTCCATCACGTGAGCATCGCGCCGTTGACCGGGCTCGGCGACCCGTCGGGTGCGTCGCTCAAGCGACCCGCACTCAGCGTGAAGATCGAGAACACTCCCGACGCCCTGCCCCAGTGGGGTGTCGACCAAGCCGACGCCGTCTACGAGGAGATCGTGAACGGTGGCATCACCCGACTGCTCGCGGTCTTCAACTCCCAAGCGCCCCAGAAGATCGGCCCGGTCCGCTCGGTGCGTCCGACCGACACCCAGATCGTGTGGCCCATCGGGGGCATCTTCGCCTACTCGGGCGGCGCGGCGTACGCGATCGCGAGCATCTCGACCGCACCGGTGAAGCAGGTCGACGAGTCGAGCGCCGGCACGGCGATGTTCCGCGACCCGACGCGCTACGCGCCCCACAACCTCTACGGCGTGGCGCCCGGACTCTTTGCCTTCGGCGGAACGCCCACGCCGCCGCCGGCCCTCTTCACCTACCGCACCGGTGCCGAGACGCTGCCCTCGAGTCTGGTGAAGAGTTTCGTCGTGCCCTTTCCGAGCATCTACCCGGTCACTTGGACCTGGGATCCGTCGACGACCTCGTGGGACCGGACCCTCTTCGGGAGCCCCGACGTGACGGGGACCGGGGTCCGCGAGTCGCCGAAGAACGTGATCGTCATGTGGGTCAACTACGTGAACGGCATCGGGACGATGTCCTCCTACGCCGACCTGCAGGGCTCGGGTCCGGCGGCGGTCTTCACCGGCGGACGTGAGGTGAGGGGCGTCTGGTCTCGTGGTGCGTCCAAGGGTGACATCTTGCAGTACCGGACGACATCGGGCACGACCATCGCCCTGACCCCGGGCCAGACCTGGGTCGAGGTGCTCAACGCCGGGGTGGCCGTTCCCGTCACGAAGTGACGATGCGCTCGATCCGTTCGAGGGTGGACGCCATGGCGGCGCGGTTGCGTTCGGGGAACTTGGTGCGGTCGAGCAGGAACCCCCACGGACGCGCGTAGTCGAACGACTCGGTGACCTGGGTGCCACCGTCGACCGGGGTGAGGTCGTAGCGCCAGATGAACCGGGCGAAGTGGCGCCACGCGATCGTCCGATTCTCCACGAACACGATCACCTTGTTCGACGTGATGTAGCCGACGCCCATGCGCATGTCCATGCTGAAGCGCGCTCCTCGCGACAGACGTGAGGGTCCCTTGCGCAATCGCGCCACCGTACCCGAGCCGTCGAGGCGCGGGTGCTGGGAGGGGTCGGCGAGCAGGTCGAAGATCCGATCGGCCGGGGCGGGGATGATACGACTGACCGAGATGACCCGACTGGACTCCATGGCCTCAGCGTAGGGTGGGGGTCGAAATCGTCGATCGGAGTGAGATGGCGTACCAGGAATCCTTGATCACCGGCCCCGACGGACGAGAGGTGGAGATCGCGACCCTGGGCAGCCCCGAGGGTCGCACGGTCTTCTTCCACCATGGCACGCCGGGTTCGACCGCCCTCGTCAAGTCGCTCGCCGCGATGACCGAGCGTGGCGATCTCTTCCTGGTCACGACGTCGCGGCCCGGCTACGGGCGCTCCACCCGCCGAGAAGGTCGCTCGGTCGCCGCGCAGGTCGACGACGTGCGCACCGCGCTCGACCACCTCGGGCGTGACACCTACGTCTCGGTCGGTTGGTCGGGGGGTGGACCGCATGCGCTCGCCTGCGCGGCGCTCGACACGCCGCACTGCCTGGCGGCGTGGTCGCTCGCCGGCGTCGTGCCGATCGACGCGGACTTTGACTGGACCGCGGGCATGGGACCGGAGAACATCGAGGAGTTCCGCCTCGCCCTCGAGGGTGGGGCGGCCTACGAGGCGCACATGGCCGAAGCCGGTGCGCAGTTCGCCGACGCCACGCCCGAGAACATCATTGAACTGTTCGGCGGACTTCTCTCCGACGCCGACAAGACGGCGCTCGCCGACGACGACGCGCGCGCGACACTCGCCGAATCCTGCCGCCGGGCCTTCGCGACGAGCTGGCGGGGTTTCTACGACGACGATCGGGCCTTCTTCTCCGCGTGGGGGTTCGATCCCGCGGCGATCACTGTGCCGGTCTCGGTCTGGTACGGCGATCAGGACCTCATGGTTCCGCCGACCCACGGCGCCTGGTTGGGACGACACGTGCCGAGGGCCACGGTGCATCACGTGCCCGCCGACGGTCACATCTCGGTCATCTCGAACCACCTCGGTGAGTTGGCCGACGAGATCGCCCGGACCTTCGATTCCCTCTAGCGTGGGAGGACCACCCCGGAGCGAAGGAGCGCGATGCGCATAGGCAATCTGTACGGACCGGACGCGACGTTCCTGGGCGTGCCCGCCGCCGATCCCGACATTGCGTCACAGTGGTCGTCGGCCGGCGCCGCCATCATCGGGGCACCCTTCGACGGTGGGACTTCGCACCGGTCGGGCTGCCGATTCGGTCCCCAGGCGATTCGGATCACCGACTACCTGCCCCACGACGGGATGCGTCCGAGCCTGGCGCTCGGGGTCGACCCCTTGAGTGATCTACGCGTCGTCGACCTCGGTGACGTCGAGATGCCCTCGGGTGAGACCGAGAAGTCGCTGGCGCGCCTCGAGCAGCGCGTCCAGACCGTGGCTCAAGCCGGGGTCATCCCGATCATCCTGGGGGGCGACCACACGATCGCCCTGCCCGACGTGACCGGCGTGGCCCGACACGTTGGCTGGGGTCACGTGTCGGTGATCCACTTCGACGCCCACGCCGACACCGGCGACACCCAGATGGGTTCGCTCTACGGTCACGGCACGCCGATGCGTCGGCTCATCGAGTCGGGCGCGTGCCGCGGCGACCGTTTTCTCCAGATCGGTCTGCGAGGCTACTGGCCCGAGGACGAGACCCTGGACTGGATGGCGGCCCAGGGAATGCGGTCGTTCGAGATGGGCGAGGTCGTGTCACGCGGCCTCGACGCGGTGCTCGACGAGGCGATCACGATCGCCATGACGGACTGCGACGCGGTCTTCCTCTCGATCGACGTGGACGTCGTCGACCCGGGTTCGGCCCCGGGCACCGGAACGCCCGAGCCCGGCGGACTCACCAGCCGGCAACTGCTCGACGCGGTGCGTCGCATCGCCATGGAGGTGCCCCTCGGCGGCGTCGACGTGGGGGAGGTGTCCCCGCCCTACGACCACGCCGAGATCACGGCCTACCTCGGGACCCGGATCGTCCTCGAGGCCCTGGGTGGCATCGCGTGGCGGGCGAAACTCGCGCGCGGTGAGCGCACGCGCCAACCGGGCGATCCCCTGCTCGAAGGCCGTTAGTCCTTCATCGACTCGAGGATGTCCCGGACGAGTTCGTCGGAGGTGTCCGGGTGCAGGAAGGCGAGGCGACCGATCGTCTCACCCTCCCATTTGGTGGGGGTGACGAACGCGATCTGCTCGCGCAAGAGGCGGTGACTCCACTGGGTGTACTGGTCGTCCGACCAGCCCGGTCGACGGAAGAGCACGACCGAGAGGCTGGCGGGACGCACGAGTTCGAGGTGGTCCATCTCGAGGACCATCTGCTCGGTGCGAAGGGCGAGGTCGACCGCCGCCTGGACGGCCGTCTCGTAGGCCTCGGTGCCGTAGGTCACGAGCGAGAACCAGAAGGGCAATCCCCGGGCCCGGCGTGACAGGTGGATTGCGAAGTCCGACGGGTTCCACTCGTAGTGCTCACCCTCGTTGGCGTGCAGGATGTCCAGGTAGCCGGCCTGCTGGGCGAGGAACTTGCGCGCGATCGTCGGGTCCCGGTAGATGAGCGCACAGGAGTCGAGGGGGGCGAACAGCCATTTGTGAGGGTCGACGATGAAGCTGTCGGCGTGTCGAAGTCCGGCGAACTTCTCGCGCTCGCTCGGCGAGAAGATGCCGGCGCCGCCGTAGGCGCCGTCGACGTGGAACCAGAGGTCGTGCTCGCGCGCGTAACTGCCGAGGCCCTCGAGGTCATCGATGATCCCGGCGTTCGTCGTGCCCGCGGTGGCGACGATGCCCACCACGCTCGAGGGGTTGGGGTCATTGGCGAGCGCGGCCTCGAGGTTGGCCCGAGTGAAGCGGTGGTCGTCGGCCTCGACGAGGAGCGCTTCGATGCCGAGCACGTGGAGCGCCTTGCCGATGCTCGAGTGGGAGTCGGCCGAGATCGCGAAGCGGACCTCGTGGGGAGCCAGTTCGGGGTGCTGGGCGCGACCGACGTCGCGACCGACGGTGAGGCTCGAGAGGTTGCCCATCGAACCACCCGACACGAATGCGCCGCCCGAGCCGGTGGGCATACCGGCCAAATCCGCCAGGAACTCGAGGGCCTGGTTCTCCGCGACGACCACGCCACTCGCCTCGAGCCAACTGGTGCCGTTCAATCCGGAACAGGCGACGACCATGTCGAAGAGCAACGAACTCTTGGTCGGCGCATTGGGGATGAAGGCGAGGAAACCGGGCGAGTCGATGGAGACCACCGAGGGGGCGAGCACGTCCTTGAACAGCTCGAGAATCTCCTCGGCGCGCCGACCTTCGGGCCGAATGAGACCGGTGAGCGCGTCATCGGGAATCGGTCGCAGACTGCCGTAGTCGAGGGGCACCGGGTCCATGGACAGGCGGTCCCGGCAGTAGTCGAAGACTTCGTCGGCCAACTTCGCATCGTACGCAAACATTTTGTGCCCCATTGCACTGCCTTTCAATTTTGGCCTGTATCTATCGTACGCACTTGGTGAGTCGACACCCGAAGCCGGCTCTCGTCTCGTGAACGAACGGCAGTAACATCCCTGAATGGCACAAGCGCGCGTGGGCTACCTCGGTCCAGAAGGCTCCTTCTCACACGAAGCCGTGTCGACGATGATCGACGTCGAACCGGTCGCCTGCGACACCATCGCCGACTTGCTGGGTGCGGTAGCCGACGCCAGCCTCGACCAGGGCCTCGTGCCCATCGAGAACGCCATCGAGGGCACGGTGTCGGCGACCATCGATGGCCTGGTCTTCGGCCACGACCTGGTGATCGAGCGTGAGATCGTCATCCCGATTCGCCTGCACCTGCTCGCCCGACCCGGGATCTCGCTCGCCGAGGTCACGAGCGTGCGCAGTTACGTGCACGCCCTGGCCCAGTGCCGTGGCTTCCTGCAGTCGCTCGACGTCTCCATCGACCAGTCCACGTCCACGTCCCAGGCCGCTCGTGAGGTGTCCGAGTCGAGCGAACCCTGGGCTGCGGTCGCCTCGACGATGGCCGGTGAACTGTTCGGCCTGGTGCCGCTGGCGAGTGACATCGAGGACCACCCCGGCAACGCCACACGCTTCGTGCTGGTCGGACGCGACGTCGTTGCGGCCCCTACGGGCCACGACCGCACGACGATCGTGTGCTTCCAGGATGCCGACCGGCCGGGTTCGCTCTACGGGATCCTCGGCCGTTTCGCCGCGCGCGACATCAACCTGACCAAGCTCGAGAGCCGTCCGACCAAGCGCGGTCTGGGCGACTACTGCTTTGTCATCGAGTTCGAAGGCCACGTCGCCGACGACGTGGTCGCCGACTGCCTCGCCGACCTGCAGTCGCATCTCGCGCGGGTCAAGTTCCTCGGCTCCTACCCGGTGACCGGGGCGGAGGCGTCCGAGCGCCGCGAGGAAGTAGCCCTCGCGCGCAGCGCCGCGCAGCGGTGGATCACGGAGATCCGTTCGCGGATTCGTCCCTGATCGGGACCGGCCAATTGATTGATCATCTTCCGCAAGGCGATTGAGTCGTTGTTCACGTGCGAATCCTCTGGCGGCGTCTGAACGAGACTCAGTGGGCCTCAATGCGACTGGACCCAGGAGTAAGAATGGAAAGCCTCTCTGACAGTTTGAGCAATTTGACCACATAGTCGGGTTCAGATGATTCGTTGGTGGTGCCCCCACGGATTGTGCGAGTTGCCATCTTCAGACATCGGGAATAGTTGGGATGGCGCAGCTCGTGCATGTAGTTGTGCCAGTGCTCGTAAGCGGAGAGCCACGCGATGCATGGTGCATGGCGCGAAGTGGTCCTCATACGGTTGGAGATTCGCTCGCAACTCCGAGGAAGAGCCCGAACATTCCTTTGGAGTCGGGACCAATTAACCCTCAGGGTGAGACTCCTGGAAGATGGTGACGTCACTATCTATAATCCGTACTTTTTGCAGTTGAAATAGCAAAACCCTTCCGTTTTTACTATTTTTAATTGTAAAACCCTACCGTTTTTGCTACAGTCTGGCCATGGTGGTGAACGAGGGACAGGTAGGGCAGGCAGTTCGGCGCGACAGCCCCTGGTGGAGGAATCCGGACTGGGTCAAATCTGACCGCGATCTCCAGGACGTGCAAGCATCGGGTATTTCCTACGACCCTCGGCCGTTGGAGGGCCTGAACGATGATGGCCTCTACATGCTGTATGGGCCCCGGCGGGTAGGGAAGACGGTTTCGGTGAAGCGGACCATTGGGTCCCTCCTGGAGCAAGGCGTCAATCCGCTGCAGATTATCCGTGTCGCGGTCGATGGATGGCCGGCCAGTCGATTGGGGATGCTCTACGAGCACGTAGTGCGCGTCATGACAAGTTCGATCGGCGACGCGACCCGGTATTGGTTCATTGACGAGATCACTGCCTGCGAGGGACCATGGTGGTCCGTGGTGAAGAATCTCCGCGACAACACGCCGTTTGGGAGTGACTGCGTCGTACTCACTGGATCATCAAACGCCGGACTTGACGAAGCCGTCAAGGCCTTTGCCGGCCGACGCGGCCATGCCGTCAATCCGGACCGAATACTTCTACCCATGGGTTTCCAAGAGTTCTGCACGAGCATAGGAGTCGACATCCCCGACTTTGCGAGGTTGCGTGCTGATGAACTTCAGTCGCCAACAGCCCGCGATGCTTGGCTTTCGCTCGCCCCTTTCACCGATGAACTTGTAGGAGCCTGGATTTCGTACCTCGAGGCGGGCGGTTACCCAAAGGCCGTTGCGGACTGGCGACGGGAGAATCAGGTCAGTCCCTCCACCGTGCAGGCGGTTTGGGATGTAGTACGTGGGGATGCCCTTACGACGGGAATGACCGAAGCAGAACTCGGCAGTGTCCTCGATGGAATGGCTACCCGCCTCTCGAGTCCGGTGAATATTTCGCAGTTCGCTCGAGATGCAGGTATCAGCTCAGCGGCCCTCACGACCCGAATCGACTCACTGACATCGGCCTTTTTGGCGTGGGAATGCCCTCGAGCCGACACGCAAGGTAGACCGGACCCAGGCAAGCAGAGGAAGCTCTATTTCTTGGATCCCCTCATTGCCCGTCTTCCTCAACTGGTTCATGGGCGAGCACAGATTGACATCACTCGAATGAGTGAGCAACAACTTGGGGTTGCGCTCATCCAGTGGAACGAGAAGGTCCACCCCGGGTCTGCTCGATCGGGACAATGGGTGACCCACCATCGTGGAACGAAGTCCAACGAGATTGACTTTGCAGGCACATGCTCTGACACGTTGAACCGTGCTGTCCCGATTGAGGGGAAGTACGTGTCTGGAGGCTGGAGGCGAGATGGGCTGGCCATCGCTAACTCGACACTCGGTGGGGGAATCCTTGCGACACGTGACATCCTCGATGTCACCGAAGGCCAACCGGTGTGGGCGGTGCCAGCGTCGTTCCTTGCGCTGGCCCTCAGCTCCACTCGCTGATTAGCGCCGCCGCCATTAGTTCGCAGCCATCACCATCATCCCCGTCGCCTTCATCTACCGGGCAACTCGGGCCACTGACCTCGTCATAATGCCCATCGCCACGCGCGTCTTCGCGTCTCCCCATCTGTGGACCGCAGCGACGAACGAGAACGACCGGCTCAGTTTGGTCGAGTCTTCCTTCGTTGCCGTTCCGCTGGACGGACGATTTCGCCCAGGGCGACTTGAGCTCTTCGCTCAACCTCTGGACGAATCAAGTTTGGCGGATCTGCAATCCCCGGTAGGACTGCGCAACAAGGTAGTGGCGAAGAACTTCCGGATGGAGTTGGTCGGTCGGATGCCATCCGGACATCAAGAACCGCCATCGCACCCCAGGCCAGACTCTCATAAGAGTGGTCCAGCTAATGGGGTCGAGGCCTTGTGGCGGAGGGAGTGGGATTTGAACCCACGGTGGGCAAGCCCACGCCGGTTTTCAAGACCGGTACATTCGGCCGCTCTGTCATCCCTCCGTCGAACATTCTAGTTCGCGGGAGGGACTACTTCTTCTTGTGCAGACGCGCGCGTGAGGCGATGTCGAGCACGACCTTGCGCAGACGCACCGACTTGGGGGTGACCTCCACGGCCTCGTCGTCGGCGATGAATTCGAGGGCCTGCTCGAGGGACAGCGTCGTCGGCGGCGCGATGCGCTCCGTGTTGTCGCTGCCCGAAGCACGCATGTTCGTGAGCTTCTTCTCCTTGGTCGGATTGACGTTCATCTCCTCGGAGCGAGCGTTCTCACCAACGATCATGCCTTCGTACACTTCGACGCCGGGGCCGACGAACAGCACACCGCGCTGTTCGAGGTCGAGCAGGGCGTTGCCGGTGGTCCAACCGCGACGGTCAGCCACCAGGACACCCTTTTGGCGCAGACGGATGTCGCCGTACCAGGGGGCGTAGCCGTCGAAGTTCGAGTGCATCATGCCCGCTCCGCGAGTCTCGGTCATGAACTCGGTACGGATACCGACCAGTCCACGAGCCGGGATACGCCATTCGAGACGAACCCAACCGGTGCCGTGGTTGACCATGTCGATCATCGTGCCCTTGCGAGTGGCGAGCAACGTCGTGACCGCGCCGACGAACTCC
>Ga0307377_10003631_pt1 | contig 17294 bp, 24 predicted proteins | sample TR3MG_FD_202535 | JGI IMG/M metagenome (GOLD analysis project Ga0307377, IMG submission 202535) | Soil microbial communities from Risofladan, Vaasa, Finland - TR-3 | ecosystem: Environmental > Terrestrial > Soil > Coastal area > Acid sulfate soil | place: Finland: Risofladan, Vaasa | collected... | reverse complement strand
AATTTTTCTCTTTTATTTACAATATCTGCAATATCACCACGTGTAATATTCAATTCATCCAATGAATACACATATTTAATGGTATCATCTGGTAATAAACCAACAGGTGTTACCATATCCTCTCTCCACGATGTATTCTCAGATACACTGCGACCTTTAGATAATTTATATCCCTCACGAATTTCCGGATTATTTATACGAATATTTTTACTCATTTATACACCTCTTTTTATTTGTATAAATTTTATACTATTTAAATATATTTATAAGATGGGTGACTACTCCCACGACTAAAGTCGTGGGCTTTCTGCTGCTATTATCGTAAATGAGGGCAAAAATTAGACAGAAATGAAAAATAAAGATATTTAAATAGTATTACATCAAATATTATAGTGATGATAGAGTTAAATAAAATTTATACGGAAGAATGTGTACAGTTTATGAAAAAACATTTACCGGATAAATGTATAGATGCCACAATAACATCACCGCCATATGATACCATGCGAAAATATAATGGTTATATTTTCAAATTTGAAGAATTGGCACAAGAATTATATCGTGTTACAAAGGATGGTGGTGTTGTTGTATGGGTGGTTGGAGATGAAACAATTAACGGAGATGAAAGTGGAACGTCTTTTCGACAAGCACTATACTTTAAACAAATTGGATTTAAATTATATGATACTATGATTTATAAAAAAACTGGAAACAATTATCATTCTACAACACGTTATAATCAAATATTTGAATACATGTTTATTTTAACAAAAGGAAACCCAAAAACATTTAACCCAATTAAAGATATGCCAAAAAAATGGCAGGGTAGTTGGGGTAGGGGCAGCAACAGGCAAAAAGACGGCACATTACTTGAAAGAGATAGACCTGGAAATTATGCTGCAAAATCGGGTAAAGCATCTATAATGACATGCCCACATTGCAACCAAGAATTTTTACCCGATGACGCAGAAAAAAATTATGGATATAAAATACGGGATAATATTTGGACAATTGTTAATGCTTTACAAATGGCTCATAGTGACACATATGCAAAACTTCATCCGGCAACGTTTCCGGAAAAATTGGCGAATGATCATATTTTGACATGGACAAATCCTGGAGATGTAATATTAGACCCTATGTGTGGTTCGGGAACAACATGTAAAATGGCAATGAAAAATAAACGAAATTTTATAGGTATTGAAATCTCAAAAGAGTATAGTAATATTGCATGCCAACGATTAGAGAAATATGGTAAAGAATTAAATAACTAATATTTTTGGGGGCGTTAAATATAGCAGTAAGTAATTTTCATATTGATTTAAAACGTGGTATTGAAATAGAAAAAATGGCTCTAAATCGTTTTTTAATATGGTGTGAGGAAAATAATAAACACTGCGAAATTTTAAAAATGCATAATGATGATAATAAATATGATTCAATAATTATTTTAGATGATAAAATATTACTTGTTGATGTCAAAGCAGATTTTATGTTTACAAAAACAAATAACGTTGCAATAGAATTTCATTCGCGGGGTAAACCATCCGGTATATCTACAACACATGCTAATTTATATATGATATTTTTAGAGAAAAATATAAACAATAGTAAAATAAATTATTTATTGGTAATTCCCGTTGAGAAAATAAAAACATCAATAGAACGGAAAGAATATTTTAAAATACATAAAAATAGTGGTGATAGTGGAAGTTCAACACAAATATATTTATATAAATTTGATGATATACTCAAACTTTGTGATTATGTTATTTAAAAGGTGCAAATATGAAATTTGAAAAATTACTTGCAGACCCACCATGGAAATATAATTCGTATAAAACTGGTGGCAATATGATATCTGGGGCAATGCAAAAATACAATACAATGGAAGCGTGTGATATTTTAAATTTACCAGTAAAAAAACATGTTGCAAAAAATGCAGTATTATTTTTCTGGGTTACAACTCCGATGATGGTAGCTCTCGAACCAAGTCCGTCTGATATTATGCGCGCGTGGGGATTTAAACCAAAAACTGCAATTTATTGGATAAAGGATGATATATATCAGAGTGGTAGATTGGGACTTGGTAATTGGTTTCGAGGAAATGTGGAAATATGTATGTTTGCAACAAGAGGTAAAGTTAAACCGTTAAGAAGCAATTTAAAAAATTATTTTTTTGAAAAACCACAACAGCATTCAAAAAAGCCCGAAGGGATTTTTGCATATATAAACAAATTTGATATGGAACCAAGTTTGGAATTATTTTGTCGTGGAACACCAAAAGATGGATGGTATGGGTGGGGCAATCAATGTACATTAAATCACTATGATATTTTTGGTGAGGGAATATGAAAAATAATACTTTACTTTATTTTATATTATTTTGTAGTGCATGTTTTTTTGCAATGACAATAACTAGTGCCGGAATGTATTTAAATGATGAATTTGTATATGGCGCACAATTAGAACAATTGGCAAAGGGACACCAAATAACATATAACGAAGGGAAATACGGGTATTATTCTAATGGCACCATTGGTAATTATTTTGAAGCACGTGACAATATATTGATGTATTCTATAACATATCCTATAACAGCCTATCCAATATATATGGTATTAATAAATTGTGGAGATTGGATACATGGAGTATTAATAGCATTATGGGGGATATTTGGTATTTCTGCTTTTGTTGGTATTTCATCATATATGACTAATAATTGGAATGCTATAACAACTAAATTTAATATAAAAAGGGTAAAAACAATATATTATATAATAATAGGTGTAATGGGTTGTATATTTATAAGCACGCCAATAATGGCACAGTTATATAGTAATACTTATCCCCCTTATGGAAATCTCATCCCGGTTGAAATATTGGCATTTGTAACTTTAAATATAATTTTATTTGGTATTTATTGTGTATTTTTGCTAGCAACAATACGAGAATTATGGGCAAATAATATAAATAAACAAATATTTGCTTTTATGCTTGCAATATTCTGTAATTCGATATTATTTTGGGTTGGGACATGTAAAGACCATGTATTTATAGCAACACTTTTTATGATTACAATATATGGTATAATAGCATTTAATAATTCAAAGCAATCATATAATTATATATTAGCGTCCGTGCCATTAGGAATATTAATATGGGCACGCCCGGAAGTTGGTATTCCGGCATTATGTGGATTTTTAATTATAAGTGCGTGTATGTGGCTTGATTATAGAAAATTGCAAGGCAAAACATTTATAGTTGGTTTATTTGCCATCATAAGTGGTTCAAGTTTATTATTATTGAATAATAAAATAACAACTAATAACATATTTATACACCCGTTTTTAGTAGCAAATAAAGCACGAGATGCATTTTATGGTGACACTTTGACATCTGCTATTACAATATTACCAGAACATATAAAAAATATAACACATGATATTATAGGTTTATTTATTTTACCTAAATCTGGTGCATTGAGTTTAATAAGCATAATGCCACTTACAGCAATTGTTATACTTTCTTTAATTGTTTATATCTCGGTTTTAATACGTAATAAAAATATTAATGAAATATATAAATTATTTACTTTAAATGATATTTATATCTTAATATTATCAATGTCTAGCATATCATATTATATTTTATATGCCGGAAGCGCATTATCGGTAGATACAGGTGTAACACCAGATATACGATATTTTACATTAATATATGCACCAATTTTATTGATAACATTAAATATATTTTTTAAATTACATAAAAATATAGATATACCGTTTATTACACAACGAATGCTTATTAAATCATTTAATATTATATGTATTATAACATTTATTATAATAATAGCAGCAAATGTAACTGAAACATATCGTGATTTAGCTTTAATATTAAATATAACATCTTTTATATTAGTAACAATTTATTGTTTATTTATATATTATATATTATGTGCAGATTTGACCAAAGAAAATATTAAAAACAATTATATAATATCTAATTTAATCTATGTATTAACAACATTATTGGTTATACCATTTGTTTGGCAAATGTTTTTAATACTCATATTTAGTGCAAATATAAAAATATGTTCATATTCTTTTATAATACCATTAACAGATTTTATATATAACTTTATGTTTATTTAACCGAGGTGAATGATGATAGTATCAGAAAAATTTTTACACAGACGCGCATATATGTTAACAAAAGAAAAAGAATGCCAAAATTGTTATTTAGTGCCATTATTACAAGAATATGATACCACCATCTTAAAATGCCCATTTTCATTTATGGAATTTGGATGTAATAAATTTTTAAAAACATATGAGAAAATATTGAGAAAAGAAAAAAGAAGAGATTGGGATACTTTAGAAACATTAATATGTCAAAGTCATGGAAAACAAGATGAAAACGAAGAATGTGTAAATTTTGATGATATAAATATCTCTCCCGAATTATTGGATGAATTAATAAATGGAACATGTGAATCAATCGAAGAAGAGAAAAATACCCGTAAAGAAAGTTGGATAAAACACCAAGTAGAGGCAATGGATAAAAAAATAAATATTAAAGACACATATGATAAAGACAATATTATAGAAATTTTACACGCCTTTGAATCAAAAGAGAAAACATATAAAAGATATGCTATACAAGCAATTGGGGAAATTTCAAAAACTCACGGATTTGAATTTATTAATACTGTCGGTGCAATGGTTGAGTTAGAAGATGTTTTTGAAAAAGCATTAGAAGAAAATGATGTTTTAACACTTATTACTATTTCAGAAACATATTTTTTAATAGCATTATCGGGGGGTGCTAAAACATTATTGGAAAGTAAAATTTTAAAAACCATGATGTCATATATAAGAGATGGAAACTCTCAATTAAAAATAAAAAGAAGATTTTCTTTAGTTATAGGAATATGTATGTCATTTTTATTGTAATTTAAATAAATTATTTATAAGATAATAAATCACCATCTATTTATTTTTGTAACAAAACATTTTCTTTTTCTCTCTAAATCTATATTTTTAGTTTTCGTTTGCCGCACTCTATTTGCGATTTCAGTTGCTGAACCACCACGTCTTTTATCCATTAACATCACCTCATATGTATTTATTATTTTATTTATAATTATATATAAACTTTGTCATACCTATTTTTATTTTTTATTTCTTCCAAAACGTGGTAAAAATTTACTCCCAAATTTTTGTACACCCTTATTTGTTTGTTCATTTAATAAACGCTCATATTTTTCCATTCTGATTTGTTTTTCATATGCGCGTCTCTGTTGCAATTCTTGTTGATATATTTTATACATATAATTGTTATAACACTCCCGTGTACAAAAATTTGATTTTATTTGATCTGACATTTGAGAGGCATGTATATAAAATTTTCTTCCACACTGCTGACAATATCTTACAATAAAATTCCCATTCATGATGTAATGTTTGAATTACATCTTTTTAAACTTTTCTATTGAATTTGAAAAAAATAAAAAAAATAGAAAAATACATGTTTCTCAAAAAGGAATAGGTATAAATATTATTTTGTACAATAATATATATCAAAATATGGTGACACCAATGACTATAACAAACCCATCATCCGAAAATACAAATAATAAAGAGAAAAAAAGAAATATACATACATCTCACATGCAAAATAATATTGATATGGCTATTTTTGGTTATAGAAAATCTGCTGATGCTATCTCTGATTATGCTTCAAATATGGATGATAAATCTTTACAAATTAAAAAAGAATTATCCATTGTTGATATGGAAAACATACGAATAAATTCACTTAATGCGTTAGCAGAAATAGACAATATTAAAACACATTTGGATAAATATCTTGAAGCAGATGTGGAAATACGAGATCCATTATTTAAACTAAATGAATTATTACTTAGAGAGAAAATTGTGCAAAATAATGAAAATAAAAATATGAAAATACAAGATTATTTAAAAAAGATAGTAGATTATTTAAAGTCACCAACCAAATAAAATATGTAATGAGTGATATATATGACAAATGATTTATTGGACGAAATTAAATTTTCGCGCGTAGATGTAAGGTTTAATATTGATGACGAAACATTTAAAAATACTATATCTAACATCATATCATATAGAGCAAATCGTTTAAAATTTATAATAGCGATGATGGAAGAAAATATAACAAATATGTGTTTAAATAAATTCGAAACAGAAGAAGAACGTATTAAGAATTTAAAAATTACTTCTGCCTTATTAGACCAGATATCATCTATTATACGAAACAATATAGAAGATACTAGTGTTATAATTTATAAAATGCGGTATAAAATATCAGAAAACGACACACCATATATTTATTAAATGAATATGTATTGTTTTATAAATAGTTACATACTTACCCAAAATAACGGTGTACAAAATGGATGATAGTATTATTGGAAACGTGCGCGGAGAGTTATTTACTTCGAAAATGTTATATTTGTACAGTTATACTAATGATAAATTTGAAGAATTGGTACAAAATATAAATTATTATATGGATGAAAAAAATCATGAAAAAATTGATAATTTACACCATTTAAAAAATTTTTTTAATATATATACAAAATATCTCGAAATTAAAAATAACGATAAAGAAATAGCGGAAGCTCTTTATGTGACATGTTTATGGTATATCCACCAATATATATATCCACCAAAATGTCAAATAACAACGGTGGATGAAAAAGGCAAAGAATATATATTATACGGTAGTATAGCAGATTATCTTATTAAAAAATATATGATAGTTTCTGCAAATGGGGTTTCTTATATTTTTATTGGGAATATGTATTATGTTGATAATGGGAGAATAGAAAAAGATATAAATAAAATGTTAAAAGATGTTGGTTATAGCGAAACTCATAAAATAGAACCAATCATTAAAGAAATAGTTCGACGGATACGTGGAGAAACAATGAAATTTAAATCTTATCCGTTTAATGCAAAATCAAGATATTTGGTTCCAGTAAAAAATGGTGTAGTTATTAGAAGAAAATTAAATATTTTATTACCACAAAGCCCCGTATGGGGGTTCACATATTCTTTGCCAATAATATATGACCCTAAAAAAAGTGCTAACAATGTGCTTAAATTCATAAGTGACATCGTTGAACGTGAGAATAGAGAATTATTATTACAAATACCCGCACATGCGCTCTTGCAAAATGAGGGATTGCAACTTTCTTATTTATTAACAGGTGGCGGTGCGAATGGTAAATCAACATATATCAATTTAATAACCGCATTAATAGGACCGGAAAATATAACAGCCGTTGGATTACAAGAATTATTAGAAGATAGATTTAAAATTGCCGAATTACAAGGCAAATTAATGAATATGTATGCAGACCTTGTTAAAACCTCATTAAAAACTACGGGAAAATTTAAAATTTTAACGGGTGGGGATGAAATCACTGTAGAAAGAAAATATGCTCATCCTTTTAAAATGACAAATAAAGCTGTATTAGTATTTTCTGCAAATGAACTACCGGATGTTGATGACGGAACATATGCTTTTTGGAGAAGATGGGCAGTTATACCATTTCCAAAAACATTCGATAATGACCCAACATTTCAAAAAAATCTTATAACAAGTGATAATCTATCTGGATTGTTAAATGTTGTTCTTATCGAAATGGATAAAATAGAAGAGAGAAATGGTTTAGTGCGGTCAAACAAAGTTGAAGAAATTATGACAATGTGGAAACAGCGCTCTAATTCCGCATATGCATTTGTAAAAGAAACAATTGTTAAAGATGTCGGAGCATTTATTCCAAAAGATATTATATGGAATGAATATTTAAGATGGTGTGAAGAGGTTGATTTATCACCGGTAACAAAAATAAAATTTAAAAGCGAATTTGATAAAATTGGTGCTGAAGATATGTTAATACAACAAGATAAACGAAGAATACGAGTATTTAAAGGTGTGAGACGCCATACAGACAAACCAAGTGATGTATGTAATATGACAAATGATGTTAATAATGAACAAAAAACAAAAAATGCTAATATTTTAGAACAAACCGATGATTAATTTTTTTAATCTTTATTTCATAATCGGAAATTTTTTATATGATGTCATCAGTTATATATTTAATTGAAATATTAAAACGGTGATATTAAAATGTTTGTAACAACAGGTGAGAAAAAAGATGCATGCGTCACATCGATTATATTATTTGAAACATCGGGTGGTAAAGATTTTACACTATCTGATGCTATTGCTGTGATTTTAAAAAATCAAAATAGAATAAGATATAAAGATAAGGAACGTGGGATAACCGGGGATAAAAGAAGAGAATTAATTGCCGAAGACGCGGTAAAATATTTAAAATCACTTCGGGATAATGGTTATATTGAATATGTAAATACAAGATACCCGGATAAATATACTCCAAATATACCAAAATCTGGTATTGCTTTTTGGAGAATAGCCCCAATTCGATTGGTTGAATGCCAAAATACAAAATGGTATAAATCAAGAAAAAGTAGAATTAAAAATTATGCGTCGAAAAGTAATGTTAATTTTAGAGTTTGCAGAGTTTTAATATTTTTACATGGTATTTTTGGAAATAAACCATTTACGTATGACATGATAAAACAATTAGTTACTCAAATGAAAATAACATCAAATATAAAAACACAACGTGAAAAAGAATTATTTAGAAATATAGAAACTGTACGTGATTTTGAACAAGAAGATTTCTTGCGCATATGGAACACGCTATTGAGAAATAATTATATATATACACGTGAAAGAAGAAAAACAAAAAAAGCGTTAAAATCTACTGATAGAAATACAGAATATGTTTTAAATACAATATTTGTAAAAAATTGTTATAATCTTATTTCAAATAAACGTATAGATGATGTTGAAACATATAATATAAGGGATAAAAAATAGAAAAATATATAAACTTTTACAACTTATATATTAGTATGGTAAAAAAAGCCGCAATCAAACGAAGTAATGAACGCATAGAACCAACCCTTGTTCCATTTACATGTGGAAAGTGTGGAAAACGATGGAAACAAATAAGAGAAAAGGGAAAAATAATTGCATGTCCCGATTGTAAAAATGTTAGTATAATCGGATGCCCAATTGAATATGCTAAAAATATTTAATTATATTATGACAGATATAAAAACAATATTTCAAAATAAAATGTTTTTGAAATATTTTTTCATGGTTTATGGTATTTTTATAATATGCCTCATTATTGGATTATATATTGGGCATACCAATGAAACAAGTACTCTCACTGTAAAAAATTATGTTACAAATTATACATCATATTCTCTTGTATCAACTTTTAATGACGGGGGTATAGTGGAAATAATTTCAATTTGTGTTAACAATAGTATTGCATTTATATATATGTTTATAATGGGATGTATAATTTTTGATAAACGTATTATCATTGGTTTATTTGGACTTCAAACATTGTTACTTGGTATAGTAGTTGGTGGGTTTATATCAAAATTTGGAATATTACCAATTATTTGTGGAATTCTACCACATGGCATTTTTGAAATAACAACTATTTGCATGGCGATTTCTTATGGTATAGTCATCCATATAAAAGATTTTAAAAACGATAATTTTAAAATCGGTGATATTAAGACTGTATTAAAGAAAGAATTTAAATTTGTAATATTTGGATTAAGTTTAATTGGAGTAGCTGCAATTGTAGAAGTATTAATCTCAACACAAATTATAATTATGTTAATACCAAAATGATTTCAAAATATTAAAAAATTATTTTATTTTTTTAGACATTTTATTTAATTTTGCAATTGCCCGCATAGACGAATTTATAGATTTATTAACACGACGGTCAAATTTTTGTGGCGTAATTGGAATTATTTTTTTAATATTTGAACGTGATATTTTAGTTTTCTGTTGCACATTTTTGCTAATTTTTGGTTTTTGCTGCCGTTTGGTTTTTATTGTTAGACTGGTATCACATTTATTTTTTGTATAACGTTGATGTTGTTTTGCCATATATTCGGATATATCTTCTTCTTCTTCACCAGTCCGTTCACGGTATTTATCGCGTCTCGTTTGTATAATGTCATTTAATCTTTCTATATCTTCATGTTGTTCTTCTGCTATAATCTCTCTTAAAGCATAAATATCATTATTATACGTAGCAACCGCCCAATCATATTCACCTTTCGTTATTTCACCCTTTTCGTATAATCGTTTTAACTCTTTTATTTGATTTTCAATACTACGTATTTGCTTTTTTTGAACATCCATCACACCTTTTGTAACTTTTCTTCTATTCTGTAATTGTGATTTGGTTGCGTCTACAATAAACTCTCCACCCTCTTGAAAACGCGCATCACGTGGTAAATACATTGGTGTCCAATATTTATCTCGAACTATATTGCGTTTATCTTTTATGTTCATAATATTCACCAAATTTATTTATATTTTATTTAATTCATCTACCAATTTTTTTGACTCCTTTGTAGAATTTTTAATATTGGCAACAATAGATTTCATTGTTGATGAAACACTCTTTCTTGCAACTCTATACTTTTGTCCAGCATTTTTATATTTTTTAGCAGTATCACCAATTGTATTGGGGAAAATTTCATTTATTTCTTTTAAAGTATCAGTAGAAATATCTTTATCAAGATTTGATAATTTTTTATCAACATCAATTGGTAATTTTCCAACATTTCTAATTTTTGTTATATCAAATTTTTCTGGCGTTTTAATTAATTTTTTAATATCTATCATTCACATCACCTTAAAGTCCATTTAAATTTATTTTTGGCATTTTAACTACCAATTCGTTAGTTTTCAATTTGGGAGATTTACTTTTTTTAGAAGTCTTTTTTACAGATTTTTTCCCTTTTTTATTATTACCTGTTTTCTTTTTTGGAGTAAGAGTGCTCGTTGCAACTTTACCCACCATATCAACCGTTTTGATACCAACTCCTGCTGCAACACCAAGACTTACCAATCCAATAGTGTCACCCATTATAGATATAGGATTTAATGTCATTTACTATCACCTCAATACATATATAATATAATGTTACTTTATTTTACTACTTTATAAATCTTTTCATATATATAAATTTTTACGACATTATAATTAAATATAAAGAAATAAAGCACAAGTTTAAATAATATTATAACAAAATAATATAAGATGAAGTATGAGTTTTATAACATTAACAACAACGGATAAAAAAATAATATCAATATTGGATATTTCCAAGGCATTATTTTTTACAGCATCCGAAATTACTTTTAAAGATTTATATCCAAACGAAATTGAATATATGAAAAATATTTTATCTCATGAAAATATGACGATAAATTCTTTTCCATTTGAAGAACTTGGAATTTATAAACTTGAAATGGGATATGATTTAAATGTGAGAATTTTATTTGGGTATATTATAATTCAAAAAAATCCTGCTATATTGGATGTAATATTAAAAGAACTTGAAATGCGTAAAAAAGAATTTGGAGAAATCGATATTCAAAAATTTGTAAAAAATATATTTGAAAGAAGAGTTATACAACGCATTTATACAAAAATTGCGTTAAATGGAAAATATTGTCCAATAACATTTTAATTAATTTAGGATCGTAACAGGCTAATCCCCACCATTTCAATGGTGGGATACAGCCGGGTTGAATATGAACCGTGATCTAAATGCGTCGATCAATATCATGAGATTGGGGCTGCAATCTCTCGGTTAAAACCCGTAGATGCCCGCGACTAAAGTCGTGGGAGCAGTCACTTATACGGTGATTATATATGTATGTTATTAAAACATTTAGTCTTGGAAGAGCGCACGAATTGATTATTGAAAAAATTTTAAAACATGGTAAAATAGTTAAAACAGAAGATGGAGAAGATACAATTGAATTAAATGAGCCATTATCAATACATTGTGATACACCATTTAACGATTATATGATATCAAAATTTAATAAATTTGGAAAAAAAGCAATGGAGCAATATGTAAAAGATTTGATTGAAGGATCCGAAAATGAATTTTCATATACTTATAATGAACGTTTATTTCATTATAAAGTAAATAATAATGGGGAAGAGACATGTATAAATCAAATTGATTATATAATAAATAAATTAAAAATAGAACCAACATCCAGGCGCGCGGAGGCAATAACGTGGCAACCACACAAAGATACTAAAAATAAAAATCCGCCTTGTTTACAACGCATACAATGTTTAATACGTGATAACAAATTAAATATGCATGTTGAATTTAGATCAAATGATATGTTATCAGCTTCCGGTGCTAATATGTATGCTCTTGTGCATTTGCAAAAATATATAGCAGACGCTCTGGAATTAGATGTGGGATGGTATTCTCATTTAAGCACAAGTGCACACATTTATCATAATCGTGATAAAGATGAATTAATGAATTATATAAATGGATTAAACTTATATTTTCCATGGTAATTTATTATGAGCATTAGAGATGATAAATATTGGGAAGAAGAAGATAAAAAACAAAGAATTGCAATGGGATTGGAAAAACCCAATAAAACAATAGATAAAATTAAACTTAAATTACCCCATTTGTTGGAGAGATTATTTCAAGGATTTATAATTTTTAGTATTATATATATAACAGTTTCTTTTGCAACACCGTCGATTTTATATTAATGGAATATTACGGATTATCTTTATCATAATACTACAGAGGATATTGGAAACAATATAACTATAATAAAAAAATATGATGAAATAACTATACACCATAATAATTGGGATGGGGAAACATATGGAATTGGAGTTTATGTCGATTATTATTTAAACGATGATACGAAAAAATTAGAAAATAAAAGACGTGTATATAGTATAAAGAAATATGAAACGCCATATAATGTAACATATAAATTGCCAAACGATGATATAAAATATGAAATTACAATACAATTATTTAAAAAAGATTATTCTACCCATAGTAGATATATTCTTGTGACAGCAAAAAATGAAAATATTAAAATTATTTAAATATTTTTTATAAAAAGATTTATAAACTTGAACAACACATATTATTTTGCACTTTAAGTGCAGGATATGATCTATGACTAACCGACAGATCTCAGATACAGCAGATGCAATTGTTAAACAATTTAAAGATAAAGATGTTAAACTCGAACTTACTGACGTAATGAACGATTTAAACAGTCTTGTAATCCAATATGGGTTGCCAATTAATGAAGCAATGCGCTCCATTATTAGAAAAGAAGCAAAAAAACACGATGTAAAATTATATATTGGGTCTTCTAATACAACAGTACGTAATCTTAGTGACCTTATTATAGGAGAATGGGCAACAATTAAAGTTTTATGTGTTTACGTTTCAAAACCACCGGTGAAATCGATTCACCAAGCTGGAATTTTTTCAGATTCAACAAAATCTATGAAATTTACCGCGTGGGCTAGAGATAGAAAAAATGATAAACCTTTGCCTATTATGAAAAAAGGTCATTGGTATAAAATTGAAAGTTGTATTGTAAATGATTATAAAGGTACACCAATTATAAATTTACAGAAAAATAGTGTCGTAACGGAAATCAATGATGAAGAAGATGTTGTTATCATTACACCATTTACAAAACTGGAAAATGTAACAAAGGGTGTATTTTCAGCACGCGCTAAAATTGTAAAATTGTTCGATACAAAAAGTGATAAACTGCAATATAGCGGAATAATTGGCGATGAAACAAAAGCAAAACGTTTTGTTTTATGGTCTTCTACACATTATACGGGTAAACTGGAAGAAGGTAAATCATATGAGTTTAATTATTTTAATGTTGATACGATAGGGGATAGCGCAGAAGACACAATTATATTAACCAATAATATTAAAGAAATATCAGAAAATATTGAAGTAACAGATAATGTAATTGAATTAATTGGAAATATTGTTGCAATAAATCAAGGAAGTGGCGTTATTAAACGATGTACAGTACCGGATTGTAAACGCGCGTTAGACAAATATTCCATGTGTCCAATTCATGAATTACAAAAAACATTTGATTATGATATGCGCATTAAAGCGATAATTGATGACGGAGAAAAATCATATTATGCCAACATATCTAAACCCATATCTGAAAAATTAACTGGTATGAAACTTGAAGATTTGATTGAATATGTAGAGACTAATCCATTAGGGTATGATAACATCATTAATGATATTGTTAAAAAACTTGTTGGTAAATATTATACTTTCAAAGTAATTGAAATTGATAATAGGCTTATTGTGAAAAATGCAATTCCGTTAACATTTGAACAAATGGAAGAATATTCTAAAATTCCTATTATACCTTATGGAGATATTATCACAGGGGATGGTGTTTAATATGGCGGCACGAATTAACAATACTGTTAAACAACCACATGCCAAAATAACACATTTAAGAGAACCCGCAAAAAGAATATTTGTAACAGAATACATCGATTCAATTATGCATTATAAAGAAAATGAGGCAGACGAGAAATCTCCCGTTTTTGTTGTAACACCAACTGGTGCAATCGCAAATAGAATTTTACTTTCCGGTGTATTAGTATCTAAAGAATCTAAAATGAGCAAAAATGGTATTGGTGGGAGATATTATACTTTACGTGTAAATGATTTATCGGGAACGTTATTAGTATATGTAACACCATATAATGCCGAAGCAATTAGACAGATTACGGAAATAGAAGAACCGGCATTTGTTACGATTATTGGAAAAACACATATTTATACACCCGAAGATAGTGATAAGCCTTTATTAAGTATTAAAGCAGAGAGTATTACAGTCGTGGATGAAAATACACGCAATATGTGGATTCTTGATACCGCACGACAAACTCTGGAAAGAATACAAAAAATGAGAGATAAAACAGCTAAGAATTACAATGTTATAGAAGAATTTTATGGTAATATTGATTTAACAAAATATGAAAACGCTGTTAAAAATATGGTTGGTAAATTATATTTACTTGTACGATAAACCAATCATATTTTTTATAAATATTACATTTTTACAATAACTTAATAGAAAAACATATATATCATCAAGAATAATATATATGTAACATCCTTTGAAAAAAAGGTTGTAATGATAACGTAAAATTCGTGAGGTATAAAATTATGACAAAACTTAAAATGTTAGCGATTGTAATGATTGCTATTGTAGCATTACTGGTGGCACCATGTGCCGCTTGCCTACAACCAAATCTTGAAAATAAAGATCCGGGTACGTGGGTTGTTATTTCTGATGACACCAGTGGGTATGTTAATACAAACAATTTGAAAGTGCAAGCAAATGGACTTGTAGCGTTTGAAACATATTCGTTGATTTACTATCCGGACTTCACAGAAGGATGGACAAAATCAAGAGAATCTATAATTGTTCTTGGAGAGAGCCAGGCAAACAAAAAGGGCGAACTCAAACTGAATGGTGATATAACTAAACTATTGTTTGATCCGGATGATATCAATGTTAATGATTTTAACGGATACAAATTATGGATTGTACCCTCAGATACTATTGATTGTGGTGGCAAACTCGCTTGGGAACCAGAAAGGTTTTTATTTGAAGTAGAACTGTTTCCGGTACCCGTATATGCAGAAGTAAATGCCAACCTTGAAAACAAAGATTCTACCACATGGGATATAAATTATGGTGATGGTAGATATGGAATTGTTGACCCCGCAACAATGCAAGTTAGGGCATATGGGCTTGAAAAGAAAACACAGTATAAATTGATTTACTATCCGGACCTCATAGAGGGATGGACAAAATCAAAAGAGTCCATAATTGTTCTCGGAAAAGGAAAGACCAACAACAACGGCAAACTCACTCTGAATGGTGATGTAAACGATCTGGTATTAGATCCGGATGATATCAACATTAATGACTTTGATGGATACAAACTGTGGCTTGTGCCGTCCGACACCATTGTTGGTGGACAACTTACATGGGCACCTGACAGATTCCTGTTTGAAGTAGCTTTATTCCCAATTGCATCGGAGCCTACTGTAAAGACATCATCATCCGGTTCAGCAACATGGGTTCCACGATTAATATCTGTTGAAGGCGGAGAAATTGTTGAACTTCAGGGTGTTAATGAAAACGGAATATATCGTTTTATGATAACTTCTGGGACAACATTAAATAGTGCTCAAACAATATATTACCAAGAAACTGGTGATCCGTACTATAACAAAAATGGTGAACGTGTATATTCTATGAGAACAACAGGTGAAATCATTTATAGTATTGCCGGTACAACTGCACTTCAGGTAAGACTTCCGAATAGAGAGATTCGATTAGAGGTACGGTATAGAAACGATGCCTATAATGGTATTCCAACGCTCATTGAATTGAAAGATGTTTCAAATGGTGAAATTCTTTGGTCTACCATACTCGAAGAGAAAATTGGTGACTGGACATTCCAGATTTAAATACACCAAAATACTTTTTTATTTAAAAAAATAATGATTATAAGAATTAACTTTAAAAATCAAAACTTTTATTAATGTTAAAGTTGTATTTATAATTAAAGGATGATGTTATAATATGGTTGCAAAAATAGATAGAGAAAAATGTATAGGCTGTGAAACATGTATAAGTATATGTCCAGCATTAGCAATTAGTATAGTAAATAATAAAGCTATTGTAGATTCGGAATTATGTCTTGATTGTGAAGAATGTTTACGAGAATGTCCAGCTGAAGCAATCCGAATGGTTTAATTTTTTTTCGTTAATTATTTAAATACATACGTAGTATTTATACTACTATGGATATAGTTGATATTAAATTTAATAAATGGGATAATGAGCGTTTAGCAACTAATAAAAAAATTTGCATAACAAAATTAAAAAAAATGGGTGGTATTGGAGATACTTTTATATATAATAATATTAAATATATTATTATTGATATATGGCCTGGAAATTATAGTTTTATTAAAGACAGATTATATTTATTAGAAGGGGCTAATTCAAAAAATGAATTCGATGTGGAATTTAAGAAAAAATACCCAAAAATACGAGATAGGGATATCGTATATGCTCATTTTATTTCTATAAATTTGAATGATTGTGGTGAGTAAAATTATGACTACTAATATAAAAATTTTTATTATATTGATTATATCATGTATATTAAGCATGCATGTTGTATCTGCATATGACTTATCAACTATTTATAACGGGGTTGTTAC
>Ga0307377_10003629_pt1 | contig 17295 bp, 27 predicted proteins | sample TR3MG_FD_202535 | JGI IMG/M metagenome (GOLD analysis project Ga0307377, IMG submission 202535) | Soil microbial communities from Risofladan, Vaasa, Finland - TR-3 | ecosystem: Environmental > Terrestrial > Soil > Coastal area > Acid sulfate soil | place: Finland: Risofladan, Vaasa | collected... | reverse complement strand
TTACATCTTTATAGTCGCCATATTCCTCAATGTTTGATTTATTCAATCCAACAAAATTAAACATACTCAACTTTTTGGAAAACCTATATGTCGATTCGATCTCTATTCCTTGTCTTGTACTCTTTGGAACATTCATTCTCAATGGTAATCCAATGTAACTTAGTTCACCTATGGCAGCAATCTCGTTGGTAAAATCCATATGGTATAGATTCACATTCAATGATAAGTTCTCTTTAATGTACTTAAATCCGGCTTCAATGTCAAGAACTTTCTCAGGTAATACTTTATACGCATCGTGAATGTTGTATTCGTTCAAATCATCCTCACCGTTGAACAAATCATTCCTTGTTGGTTCTCTCATATTTTGTCCAATGGATGCGTAGAACATATCAAAGTTTATACCGACTTTTGGATTGACGAATAACCAAGTTTCTTTTGGTGGCGACACACTTCCATTGTATGTAAATTCGTTGTATCTTACTTGTACGTCACCAAATAAATCTACTCGTTGTGATACCTTATAACTACCTTTTACAAATCCACTCACTTCATTCTTCATTCCATAATTCTTATAAATCTCGTCGCCCCAAATCGTTAGATAATGGTTTCTCTTATATGTGTATAAATGAAATCCTGTGTAAACCTTGAGATTACGAAAATCATAATTCAAATTCAAGATGTTACCCAAATAGTATGAATCAAGATTGAAGTCGTTCATATCATCAAATAAGACACCATACGTACCATCTAACTTGATAAAATAGATTGTATTGGTAACGTGTTCAGACATATATGATAATGAATTAAACCAATACTTGAAACTATCTCTTTCCTCCGGTGACAAATAATTCATTTTACGATTCACTTTTAAATCTTCTATATTTGTCGCCAGATACGCCATTTCATTCTCTTGATTACCATAAAATGATACATACTTGATGGCAAAATTTTTCTTGAATAACCCACCACTCAAATAAATTGAATACCCATAATGACTTGAATTATCACGGTAACCCTCAGTATTTATCCTTGAAAACTTTAAATTCAATCCTAAACCATTCTCGTTGATACCAAAATTCTGCTCCGCCATGAATCTATATGTATTGTAAGAACCATAATTAAAATTCAATCTCATGTATTTATTTGATAGATTTTTTGATGTGAAGTTGAGTGAACCACCATAAGAAGCTGTGCCATTGCTCGTAGTTCCAACACCGCGCTGTATTTGTACATCCTCAATTGTACTCAAGAAATCGGGATAATTATTAAAATATATTCCCATGTCCTCTGGTTCATTTAGTGGAACACCATCTAATGTAACATTAATTCTCGTTTGATCAATCCCACGAAGGCGAAAATATGAATAACCATAAAATGTACCCATATCAGAATAAAATTGTACTGCGGGTGTATAAGTCAATATCGCAGGAACATCTTTACCGTCTATTGGAAGATTTTGTAAATCCTCTTGCGAATAAGTTTTTTCTGTAATGGGATTGTCTTTTATTCTAAGATAACCTACGACGGAAATCTCGCCATCATACTCATAAACCTTTAAAGTATCTTGAGCGAAAACAAACGATATAAATAATAATAAAATAACCATTAACTTAAACATAACCTTTTTTCTCCTATCTAAATGCTATAAAATTTAATTCACTCAATTTGAATGTTTTTGTGAATGGATGCGAATCTATCGGAAATTTTGGTTGTATAACCACAATACCCATTTCAATACTTGTTTCGCCGTTAGAACTAAATCGTGTCCACTGATGTACTAATGTAATACAACAATCACCAAATGAACCATCCTTCATCATTACCCAAGGCATTGGGCTCATTTTAACCTTTTCCATTTATAACCCTTTCTGTGTCTTTGTTCCAACAATAACTACCTATAAAAAAGAATCAAATAACCATATTTCCCTAATGGAGTAATAATTTTATCTAATATTTCTATTTTCATTTATTCTTCCATTAAATGATCAATCCACCTATCTGCACCATTATAGGTAGAAAAATACTTTATAGTCCACCAAATAAAAATCTTACGTTGAACGGCATAAATATCATCTTTGGGAATGGGTTTTACCCGATAAGTGTGAAACATAACATTTCCTTTCTTTTGAATAGAACTCCCGGCGAGATTCGAACTCGCATTTTCAGTTCCGAATTACGGCTATTTGGTTCGAAGCCAAACCCGACTACGGGAGCATTGATATTGTGCATCATATATTTAGTATCAAACCAAGTTGACGTTCTTTTTCTAATGCCATTTGATGCGCTTTCCAATAAGATATATTTTTATTTTTCATTAATTCATGTTCAGTGATTTCATGTATAACACAACTTATAAAATAATTCTTTGATATTTTTTCATTTCCTAAATTACAATCACACCCAATATAATGATGTGACGAAATCCAAATTTCATCATTTGGAATAAATTCATGAACATATCCATGACCACCATGACCAAAAATAATGCTTAAATTATTTCTAACCCACTTACCATTAACAATATAAACCTTAAATCCCTGGCGAGTTTCTACATATTTTTTCCATTCGCCATTCAATTTAAAATTTTTATCTTTCAATTCAGCCCGATTTTGAACATCATTTTCTATCTCAGACCATGCTACACTTCTGGTGTCTTGTTTAAATTTCATCCAATTCCCCCCAGATTTGAACCGCAGGTGAGATTCGAACTCACATTTCCAGCTCCAATTACGATTAGGTGCTTAGAAGGCACCCTCGGCTACTGCGGCATAAAAGTGCCCATTTTTCGTGGGCACTGATAACTGTTTATTCAGCTTCTTCTTCAGCTTCTTCAGCTTCTTCTTCCTCAACTTCCTCAACTTCCTCAACTTCCGGTTCTTCAACTTCCGGTTCTTCAAACTTCAAAATTTCTTCCATTAGAGTTCTCCCAAATTAAATTGTTATTTCCTTTTTAAATCAGTTAAAATCTCGCCACAATTCGGACAAGTTAACCAATTCCACAACTCTGCCTTTTTCTCAACCACTTTAGCATATCGAAAGGATTCATTACATTCTTCACAATAATAATTAAACCCTTTCTTTATTTCAAGTTTTAAATCATCTGACATAAATACTTCCTTTCAATATAAATATAAATAAATATACAAAATAAAAAGGAATTTGTCAACTGTTTTATGAAAATAATTCAATCCCAATATCCAAAATCTCGTGTGTAAATGTCGCAATATTGACTAATTGATTTGCTTTTGTATTAGGTAAAACTATTTCAGGTGCTTTATCATTCAGAATTTGTTCAATCACCGGTTTATACGAATCCATTCTTGAAAATGGTAAATGATTTTTTATGGTTGTCGTCAATATAAATAAATCTTGAGCTTGTAATTTACTCTTCTGAAAACGATGTGATACCCAAGCGTCAGATGTTGGAATACCTAATGCTGAAATTATTTTGTCATTTACTCGATATACAGAAACCAACACTTTTACCTTTTGAGATTTACGTTTTGATTCTTCAATAACTCGTTCTGTCGGTATTTTAGTATCCGGTTTTTCTCGTTCATGAATCACCGACTTATCTTGATCAATCGATTTTATCATTATTTTCTCCTTTTAATTTATTAATTGCTTCTTGAAGTAGTTTTTCGCCTTGAAACCCTTGATCTATATTAGTATGTATAAACCTTCCCTCATATAAGGGCTCAATATCATCTACATCATCATCTATAATTATATACGATTCTATGTTTTTATGTTTATTCCACTCTAACCATAACCTTATCTCGTTTCCCCTCTCATATTCCCAAAACATTTGTAAATCATTTATCGTCTCTATTCCTATCAAATTGCGATATTCTTCCCATTTCGGCGATAAGTCTATTATTTCCCCGCAAAATCCTCTACTTATAAATAGTCGCTGAAAGTATTTTGTATCCCCATCGTATCTCCACGCTGATGTTATAACTACTTTAGCTTTCGTCTCAACTACTAACCGATTTAATGCCCTTATACATTTTCTGCTCAATGTCTTTTTATCCTTGATAAAATTACTATATTTGAGCCTACTGCTATTCTTTTTATATTTCCACCCATTTTTCATTGTATAAGATGTCGCCATTGCTCCGTCAATATCTAAAAATATAACTTTCATATTAAAATCTCGTTTTTGGTCTTCTTGCTCCAAATAAAACTTCACACGGTGCGTTTTTTGTTACATATTTTTTTAACTTTTTACACCATAACGCTATAAATGTACGACAAGAATTTGATCCATCTATTGCATCCTCTTTTGGAAACTCAGCAAACTCACATCGCAAATCACAAAATTTTATTTTACTCGTTTCTACTCCAGCATTATCATTCATTTCTATAACCCCGGGTATTTTAAATCGATATATTTAAATGTTAATAAAATTGCAAATCCTATTGATATGGTATATGCATTTTTAAAAATACCAAATATAATAGCAAAAATGCAAATAAATACCCACCCAACGAATCTCAATTTTCTTAGTTTTTCTTGTTTCGCATCCATATAAACAACTTATTTATGTTAGTTGACTTTTCAAAAATTTCTTCCTTATCTACCACAACACTATAAACATGTTCCTCAATAGTATCCTCGCCAAGTAAATAATAAATGTTTACAGGGTTTCCTTGTCCTATACGATGTACTCTATCTTCTGCTTGTGACATCACGGCGGGTGTCCACGCAAGTTCTACAAACGCAACCTTGTCACAAACTTCTTGTAATCCATCAATACCAACTCCACCGGATTGTATGGAGGCAATAAATAGTTGTATTCTTTTATCATTGATAAATTTATTTATAATATCTTCAACTTGTCCACTCATACCACCATATAACATAACAGCTCTATCTTTATATTGTTCATAAAGTTGTTCTACCGCTTCTCTGTGATGGCAGAACAAAATAAGTTTACTTGTTTGTTCCAATGTATCATCAACCCACTCAAACACAGCTTTCATTTTATATTCAAGAGCTGCTTGTCGTAAGTATTCAACCCTAACCATTCTTTCAGCAAACCAACTTCTATTATCTAACTTTTCATCTACCTTTTCTAAAATTTCGTGTTCAGACAAATCTTTATTTTTTCGTAGTTTTGTTTCATACCAGTTTATCGAATCAGCCTCAACCTTTTCATAGGCTGCTACATCTGATAAAGGTAAATAAATCACTTGTCGAATCTTATCAGGTAACTCAATTAATACATCCTTTTTCATTCGACGAATCATACAAGATTTTCTCAACTCTACTTGTAATTCTTCTTCATTCGCCGAACCATATGTCGTGCCGAATCCATTCCATTGTGGCGGAGCATAACGATTTATAAACTTTCTTTTTCCACCAAAATGTGTATCCAAGATTCCCAACAAATCAAGTTGTGGAACTAACTCAACAGTTCTATTTAGTATCGGCGTTCCAGTTGTCAACATCTTGAATGGAATGGTCTTGAAGTTTTTCAAAATGTAATCCGTTCTGGCAGCCTTTGGGTTTTTCAGATAATGACTTTCATCACATACTATAACTTTTGGTTTTCTTACCACAAATCTATTCGCTACTTTTGACGCCATACTGTAACTCACAATATACAGATCTGCTGGTGGAATGATTTTATCAGTTTCTACAACAACAACACTTTTATGAGGCAACCAAACATTTATCTCTCGTCGCCAATTCTTCTTCAACATCGCCGGTACAACAATAAGTGCTGGATATAATTGATGATACTCGATTATCGCTAATGCTTGTATTGTCTTCCCTAATCCCATTTCATCGGCGATAAGAATAGACCTTTTAAGTTTTGAATATTCTACTGATACCTTTTGAAATGGATATAACTTAGTAAACATTCCTTTGAATTCTTCCGTTTCCTCTAATTGAGCAGTAACCGATAACTCAAAAAGTTTCTTTTGTTTCTCTATTTCTACCTTTAAGGTGTCTTTCGCCTTTTGTAACTTGTCATTATCTATCGAATACCCTATCAACTTTACTAATGGATGATTCAACAACTCGTCAAATATACTCTCGTCACGAATCATCGAAAACCATACACCATCTTCATTGTGGCGAAACTCAAACTGCATTCCTAATGTCGTCTTGAAAAATCCAATCAATGTGTCAAACTTGTCTTTAGGCAGCCACGGCAACCTAACTTCAATCACATTGTTGTCGCCGACAATCTTTATGTTAATATTGTCATATACTTGTCTTTCTTGATTGACATCTTTGTTTTTGGAACTCAACGATTCATAGTCTATTTCATACTTATCCAAAATTTCTTGATTCTTTACTATCGCCTCGTCAATGAGCTTTATTTTACCATAATCATTAACCTTTCCTCTCAATAGGTGTTCCAAAAGTATCTTATCAGGAGCCGAGAATCCCACTATCTTGTCTTGTTTAACAAAATCTAAGAATAATCGTGCAAACTTTATTACATAATGATCTTCATAATTCGTGTTCACATATTTTCTCCGATGTGGATTACCCTACCATAGACATTTTTTGTCCAACCATTTATTCGCCCATGATTATTTCCAATCAATACTCCACGTTTATCATTTTTTCCTTTTACCAAATGAGTATAAAAATTTCCTTTGACCTTACAATAAACTATATCACCTATTTTGCATTCTTCCCATGTTACCGGTTCTAGCATTACTGGTTCACGAGATTTGATTATAGGCGTCATAGAGTTGCCAGGTTCTTTAGAAACTATCGTTTCTCCATTTAATAATTTCTCTACTTTCCAATTCAAATTTTTTCTCGTATTTTAAAATAAAAATCCAATGTCGTTAATATATCCAGAAATCTCCAAAAGATTTTTTCTTTCGCCTCGGCCAGCGACAAAAATCCTGCCCAATCAACTTCTTGAACCTGAAGATTTTCCTTTGGTATTTTGTCGCCTACGGTAATGTTGACTTTATCCAAATCAACCACATACCAAAATACTTTTTTATATGTCTTTCCCCTTTTATTCTTGTATAAAACAACTCCGGGTTCCTGTTTCTCAACCCATTCAGGTTTTATCTCTATTCCTATTTCCTCTCGTGTTTCTCGTATCGCTGCATCTAACGGAGTTTCAAAATCCTCTATTTCGCCCTTTGGAATACTGTATGTGCCTTGCCACGCAGCATTCGTTGGATGTAACAAAAGTATTTTCTTGTCTTGTACGATAACCAATCCGGCCGATTTCACTATACCCATTATTCACCTATCTTTTATATAAATAGTTATTTGTTAGTATTTATATCCATTTTTTTCTACATATATCCTTATTGGGTCTAACTCTATACCATAGGAGTTATATCTCCTCTTGATTTTTATTGTGTCGCCAACGGATAAATATGAAATGATAGCTGGATCGGTGATTACTTTGTTTCCAACTTCAGGGACAACAATTATAATCGAATTTTCATTCTTTTCCATAAACGCACCCTCAGGTATTATAATTTCAGTTTCAATTGGATATAAAACCCCGATTGCAAGAAAACCAAAAAAACATGAAAATATTATACATATTACACCAAGTAAATAAAATACAGACTCGGAAGAACAAATATTTACTAAAATGATACCTAAAAATAATACTATACCACTAATTATTAAAATCATAATTTACTCTCCTTTGTATTTATCAATAAAATAATTTTTATCATCAATAAAAAATGGAATGTCCGTATCAACTTTCCATTGTGACCTTGTTACCATTCCATTACCACACGCAGTTTCAAACGTTTCCTTGTATACGACAAATCCCCACTTTTGTAAAGGCGAAAGATTGTCCCATAATATGCCCTTTTCATTACACATATTTATCATATAATCCTGATTTTTACTGTGCAATTCGGGCTGACTATATAATGAACGAGCAAGAGCTTGAATAGAGTTTCGTTTAGCATCCATTTGTCGCCATATAAAAACATTCTCAATCTCTTTCTCAGGTACATTGAATACACGCGCATCAAAAAATGCTGGCGACATTCCATAAATGTTTGAGTTGTTATTGAAATACGCTGTAAAAATGGAAGACATCACAGATACAATCTTTTGGATTTTTCCACCAAAATATAGTTGTGAGTCGGGATTTGCCCAACCATTCAATAAAAATGTAACTTCATCGGATTGACCATACGCCATAAGGATTTGTCCTGATGTCCTGCAAGTCCATTTTGCTGCTTCTTGAAATGCTTCGGACAAACCAACATCAAATGGTTTTTGTATATTACCACTCTTGACCCAAGTGTGAAACGCTTTACCATCAATACGGACAAATGTGGGCATATTTTGATCCACATAACCCATTTCTGGCGAATAAAACTCTTGCTCAAACATTTTCATTCTATCACTCAATGATTCACTCATTATTATTTTCCCTTTTATTCTTGTATAAAATAATCCCAATGTCGAACGTCGTAAATTTCTATGTGGAAATAAAATCCAAATAACTCTATATAAAATCGTAGACCAGCATGATCACACTTTCTACTCCATTTAAATTCAACATCAATATAAGACCCGTTTTGCCAATAACCAACTTGACTTTCTATAACCTTGTTTTTAGAAAGTCTTTTTACAAAACATTTTATTATATCAGTCATACTTTTTTTCCTCTGTGATAATTTATTTTGTTTATGTCATATTCACTTATTACTTCCATTGACTTCTTGTATAAATCCAACCACTTCACTTCTCCGTTGAGTATCTCCTTTTTGTTGGGTTTTCTCTCACGGTATTCCTTACTAAAACTTAAAAAATCATCAATTATTTTCATTGTCTTTTTATGTGTCGCCATGTTACTCCTTTGTTCCGATCCAATGGAAAAAACTAAAATACGGTTTAACCCATACTTTAACATTTTTGCCATTTTCGTCAAAAATATCAAACTCGATCTTAATAACAAAATAAATCACACATACAAAAATAATAATATTTGTTATTATCATTACATAAATCTTTCCAATGCTAATATGGTTAACATTCCCCAACCCCAAGCAACTATCAATTTGGGATCATTATGCATCATGTTGTTTGTCGCTATAATAGCTAATCCTGTTATAGAAATAACTATAACTATTACAAAAGTCAACATTCTATTTTTCCTTCTGTTTATCCCACAATTTGTTTTCTTGATAAAATACACTCTTTGGATTTGTCCAACAAAATTCACACTGAACATGTTCGAAATCTTCAATTTCCATTCCTTCCATGCTTGGTTCACACGCATCTAAAGCCATTTCTCGTGTAACATAATGGATACCACCTGTCATATATCCACCTTGATTATTGCAGTCAGGATTTGGGCATTGTTCCCATTCTTTTTTTAAAAGTTTCATTTTATTATCCTTATTTTATTTGTTCCTTGGGCATATCAGATATACGATTAAAACCATGAACCATCACATACTTTTTTAAATCGTCGCGAGAAATTATATTATCTTCCATTTGTTTTATAACTTTAGCTGCTTTCATAATACCCATACGAATATACAAATAAATAGAATAGTTTGTTTTACCAACATATTCAGAAAATACAACCATAGGTCTATAAACTTCAGACCGATCACCGGGAAGATAGTCAACTCCAAATTTTTTAAAACGTTCGTGTAATTCCCGAACTTTCGCTACATACTTTTCACGCTTTTTAGCTTCTTCATAACTTAAACTGTAACCCATTTTTTATTCCTTTATTTTTGTTATGACTAAATATACGAAATAAAACTATATTTGTCAACTGTTTTCTGAAATAAAAAGGCGACCATTGAAGTCGCCCTTTAAATGTAACCTTATATTTATTATACTCAAATTATATACAAAAGTTCCAATTAAAACTTTTGACCACATTTCGGGCAGAAATTAAAGTTGATTTTTCGCTTCTTTCCACATTGAGTACAGTATTCCCGTGTCGCTTCTTGAATATTGACAACACGTTTTGATAATGGAAAAATTTGGAATTCTTCAGTATAAGACGCGAAACTTTCAAAATCATAATTCGTTTTATAAAATTTTTGTTTTGATTTTGAGCCCTTTTCAATCCTACCAGTTTCTTCCGTTGGAACTGACTTTGAAGCAACAAGTCCAATAGTATCTACTTGAGCTGAAAGTCCGGAAGAATTTAATGTAATCGATTGATCATTGTTTGAAACCGTTATAGAACCACCAGTATCAACCATTCCACCACTTACAGCACCAGCTGAACTATAATAAAATCCTCTATCCCAATAAGGCACATAAGGATCTGGTTGAATATATGTATATGTTATCCACTGCGGCAAAGTTCTTTCTTTATAAAACTCAATCTTAACTTTACCATTATCGGCGACCAAATGTGAACGACCTTGCTCAATTTCGTATGTCTCAAATTTAAATTTACATTTTTTACCTCCGCTGCCAATATTTGGTGTGTCCAAGAAAATGTGTTCTCCAGGTTTCAAAACTAATCCACTTTCCGAAATCTTTTCGCCATTAACACTGATTATGGCGAGCCATACAGATGTAGTGCAATTGTCTAATTCAATTTGAAATTCACTGCCGTCTGCCATAAATATCTGATTGTAAGGGTAAGTTTTGATACGCGACTTGTTTAATGTGATGTGTGCTGTTGGATGATCCATTACAGCAACGTTGTGCTTGCTAATTCGTCTGTGTTGTTTTCTCATAGCAATTTCTCCTTTATTTATTTAATAAATGCTACTAACCAATTTGTATTCTGTTAGAATACTCTAAAGTCGCCTTAAACTCTTGGCTAATAGACCGTAAATTGTTATATTTTTATTCTATATATAAATATATAAAAAATTATTTTTTAATGATTTTCACTTTATTCATTTTATTTTCCCTTCGTCAAACTTATCAAATGTTATGTTTGCTGGACAATACTGCATTTTTCCATTCTTGAAATACTTTATCCAAATATCAGGTGCATCCTCACCTTGACCATATAAAGAAAATACAAAATCTTCGTGTTTCTTGGAAAACTTTCTCAAATCCTTTTCGTGTGTTTCCCAAATACATTTTTCACCGCTTATGGCGAAACGAGCTTCCTCATTTTCTTTACATAACAAATCTATTATTTCTTCCTCAAATGGCTCTACATCTATCGAATATAAAACAAACTCATTCATCTCCGTTGTTGTCCTCTAACAAATCAAGATTCCATTCATGTAAGTCGCCATCTTCAAGTGCTTTATCAAGACCCTTTGTTTCTAAAATTTCATCCATTTCATCACAACGTTCTTTTAATTCCTCACTCTTTTCGTCACGACAACCGGGATCACCATAAAAAGAAATATCATCAAGTATTCCGCCAATGACCTCATATACTCGCATCCTCTTGACACCATCAACAGCAAACCACTTGTCACGCTTTCTGACATTCCTATTGTTTTTATATCTTTCCCAATCAAACATTTTGTATTCAATATTTATCTTGAATGGATAATTTTTCATTTCATTTATTGGACAAAAAGAAAAGGATATGCCCATATCATCTATCCATTCGCCAGTTTGTTCGTTAAGTGTTTTACCCCAGCCACCAAATCCTATCCACTCCTCAACTTCTCGATCCATACCCTTATCCCACCATTCAGTAGCCCAATTAACTTCTAAATGTTTAGTTATAGTATGACCATCAGGCTTACTTTCAAACGGTTTCGCCCATTCTTCTCTCCAATTACCCAAATTAAAGTGTCCAAGCTGAGACGCGAAAACAACACTAACTAACTCGTATTCGTCCATTACTTGATTGAAAAAATCCTCAAATGTTATGTCGTCCTCAACTTCTATATGTTCATTTAGATAAGGTATAAAACTATCAATTTTCTTTTCAAGTTGTTCGCCATCTTCCCAATCACGATAATACCAACCGTCAATTTTGACTAAAATACCTCTTGTAATTTTGTCCATTACAACCTCTCTTTTTAAATTTTATTTCTACTAAATAAAAATCCTATTCCACGTGTATTTTCCCATTTTTCAAAAGTAACCATATGATATTTACAATCACTTTTATTCTTAAATCTTTCTATTCCTTCACCAAATTCTCCACTTAAATCTGCACCTGATAATAAACAAAATGGCCCATATCCTAAATAAAAACCGTTATTTTTATCACAAAATTCTTTTAGATTTCTACATTCTTCAGGAGTTGGATGATGATAATCTTTATTATTATATCTAACATGCCATTCATTTATATCATCTTCTGTAATAATAGTAATTCCTTCTTTTAACATAATAACCTCTCTTTTTATTTTTATTCTTGAATTGAATAATCTATATCAGGATCATCTACTAAATGATCTACACTTACACTTCCACCCGCTTGAAATGGTGTTGTTGTTATTATTCCTTGTCCATCTTTTTTTACTTTTCTAACTGCATCTTCAAAATAATCTCGTATTTCATCGTCAGTCACGGGTGATTTCTTTTTACTCTTTCTTTCTTCTTCAAAATCCCTTTCATCCCTATCTTCATGCATTTTATCAAAAAATTCATTTTGACGAGCTATTTGTTTCTCTCTAACACTCTTTACTGCTTCTATAATCTTCTCTTTTGGAATGTCGCCCGATTTCGCGGGCTCCTGGACAACCCTTTCTTCAAAATCAAGTTTGAATTCTACATCAGTTGGTTTAGTCATTGGTTGAGTTTCTACCCAAAGTTTCATCGATTCACTTCCCGATTCAGATTCTAATGGAACAACGATGTCCTTTGTTGGTTCATCCTTAATATCTTCAACTATTTCATTTAACGGTTCAACCAAATCAACAACCTTTTCAGTATGTATCAAATTATCAAAACTTTCAGCAGCCTTTTCAATAGGATATTCCGAAATAGTTTCTTTCTTTGGATTTGGCTGACTAAATCTTGGGCGTTTCTTCTCTACTTCTTTTTCCATTTCTTCAATTTCATCATCAATTTCTTGAAGAAATTCTTTTTCCTTTTTCTTATCTATTTTTTCTTGTATATCGTCAAATGCTTCTTTAATAGGTTTTGCGGTTTTCATAAACGACAAATCATCAGGTTCACCCAAATCAAAAGTTTCATCAGAATCAACCATTTCAACAATTGGTGAAACCTCTATCTTTCTATCTTTCGCCAGAACCACATTTAAGGCGACAATTAACGCAATAGCAAGTGGATCAAATACAAGTACAATGACCAATGTAAACCATTTCATTACAGTGTCCATTGATGTATTGAATATGCGAGCCATATATACAAGGGGGCCGACATCAACTCCTGTGTCAATCATTTCTAACTTTTTATCTGATATGTCGTTGTTTGCCCTTGATAATCTTACATTCGTAGAATCAAGTTGTGTCGTGTATTGTGAAATACTATTGTCGATTCTCGTCAATTCTTCGTTGTATCTCTTGTAAACTTGACTATTCCTGTAATTCCGATATTTCATTGATGTCGAGTCTGTTGCCAAATTGTTGACGCCTATTTCATCGTTTCTATTCCCTATCGTTGATTGCCTTTCAGCTCTCAGTGTCGCTATGTCGCCGACTAATCTTCCCCTTTCTGCCGTCAAGTTTTCTTTTCGTTGATCTAATACTTGTGATTGTGAGTTGATTTTATCTAATCCAACTGTAGCACCCTGATAACTATTCGTCAAATAACCATAAATGCCACCGGAAGTCACTATCATCAAAACCAATACTGCTATCGTAAGATAAGTCTTTAAACCAAAACCAGTCGATTTCCAATAACGATATAAATAGGATGCCGTTATTATCTTGGCAAACTCCAATGCCGACATCGCTATTGCTACGTATAGCATTGAACCGGAATATAACATAGATAACCCAGTAATGGAAAATATAGCAGCAGCTGTCGCTACAGCAAAAGCTGACAATCCTAACAGAAATGTAAAGATTCTACTATTTGTTTTTTCTAACATTATATTTTTATCCGTATTACTTTATACCCAAGATTTTCAAAAAAATTTTGACGTAATATATCTCGTTTTTTTAATTTTCCATTTGAATTAAAATGATGTTTTTCATCTATTTCTATTATTGTTTTTCGTTTTTCGTCTATACCATCAGGAAAATATCCATCTATGCATTTTTCGCCACCATTTTCAGCATGTATAAAATTAAAACCATATTTTTTATTATATTCTTCTATAATTTTACACGCGCTAGAATTATATCCAGGTATTAATTGACCACCATTTAGTCTATTCTTTTCTATTCTTTTAATTGCCTTTAATCTCATATTTTTTAAACTTTCCTGACTAAAAGGTTTCATAATTTGTAATTTTCTTTTTTTCTTAAAATCCAACATTTTTTTGTCGGCAATTATCTTACCATATTTTTCTAACCACACATCATAAAAAGATTTCCCATACATACCATTTCTTTTACCACTGGTTTTTTTACAAACTTCTATTGAACGTTTTTTTCCCTTTAATGATTCACTTGTTTTTCTTTTCGCTTCCTCAGAACGAGTTTTTCCATAAAGCGGATGATTACTACCCTTTTTGGAACAAGATTTACATTTTGTATTAGATTTTTCCGCTCTTATTTTTTCACGATTAGCAGAATATGATATTTCTCTACTACAAATTGGACAACTTCTTTTCCATTTCATATTTTTACTCGCGGGTTACTAAAGCCTTTATTCTTTCCAGCTCGGCTTGCATGTTTGATAACGTCTTATAAAGCTGGTCTGGTGTTATTGTATGACGATCCATATTCGATTTTGCCGTTACAATAAACTCATCTAAACTTTCAAGTTTTTCTAAAACAGCATCCTTAAATTTCATAACATTCTCCTATATTATACATACCCTTATAAATATTAAACGATTGTAAAATCAATAAGTTCCTATAAATAAAAAACCCGCCCAGCTTAAACGGGGCGGGCTACAACTCAGGTTCTCCTTAGTTCCTGCGTTCTAAGGTTAGAATTTATCGGCGATAAAGTCATTTATAATCGATGGTGCGTTTGAATCGAAACCTACACAATCCAACATCGATTTGTCTTCCGGGTCAGCTATTGTAAAACCGTTCGACGCCATCCCGACAACAATCATCTTTACATCGTGTCCAACTTTATTACGATATTGCTCCATTGCTTGTACAGGTTGAATTCTTCCAGCCCATGTCTCTGAATCTGTATATACAACTATAGCATCAAAGTCCTTGTTGTTATGTTTCGCCCAGATAGCTGGTAACGCACAATCAGTTCCGGCGAATGGTAATCTGTTTGTGTAGTTCTCCACATCGTCTAATCTCATACTCGGAGAAATCTTCAACTCCATAACATCTTGAAGTGATTGCGCACTACGACCCCAACCACCACCATTACCACCAGTAAATCCAATGATTGCCCAATTTTTCTCAACATTCATTGTGACCATCGCCATTGCGGACGAACCAGCACGACAAGTCAAGAATGGTGCGTTTTGTAATGGACTGTTCATAGAACCACTAACATCAAGTGCTAACAAGATTCTCTTGCCAGTCGGTTCAACATTCTTGAATGCCATATAAAAAGCAGCATCCAACGCATCAACAACTTGTGGTACAACTTTCCACACATTAGAACCACGAAAACCTTGACCTTGACCATAAGTTTTTAATGCCATTAACAAGGCAATAGGATGTACACGAGCTTTCGCTAATGCTTCCACATTAGTAATCTTATCAACTACCATATTGATTGCATCAAAGTTTCCTTGTTCCAAAATACCTACTTTACCCAATGTACCCAAATTACGAATAAGGGCAGTCATAGGCATTGTTGGTAACAGCGCTTCATATACTTTCTTTCCAAGAAATTGAGTTGGAATTGCTTCTCTCGGCAAGTTGTATTCCTTGATAAGTTTTACTATTCCATCTTCGTTTCCTACTCTCTTTGCTAATTCAAACGCATAAATTAAATCAATACTTTTCACATCATCAATAGTATATGGAAAAGTAAGTTCAATATTATCATCTTTTAATTTTCTTTCGCCACCAACACCATGCGTAATCCACGCAAATACCTTGTTCATTTCATCATCTACAGCAATAGCATGTGACTTACGTAATATGTCGCGGTGACTCCAACCATCACGAGATTGGTACTTAACTACCTGGTACGCTAACTTGTTTACTTCCTTGTCAGTATACCACTTAGCAAAGGCTTTTCTCAAACCTCGGCCCCAGCCACGCATATCATTTACAAATTCAGTAAAGTGAAATAAATGTGTTCCAATACGAGCGACTTGAGAAAGATGATTAAGCGCATACTTTTTCGCTTCATTATTACCATTACTTGCAACCATCGCAAGAACGAATAATGCAGGATCATTATTTGGAGCACGACCCGCTACTGAAATCTCAACGACACGATCAACCACTTCAATACCATCTTCTTTGATTAACTTTTCAATATTTTTCGCATTTTTCTTGGTTAACTTTTGTGCGGATGCATAATACGTAGGCTCAGAACTCCCTAATATTAAAAAACGATTTAACTTATCCCAGTCGTTCAACTTAAAAGATACTCCACCAGCATAGTTCTTAGTCATTTCTTTTTTACGGCCAGGAATTTTTTTTGTTTGCGACGTAACTTTAAATTTACTCTTGTTTAAAGTCTTTGTGTAATTTTGCATTGTTCGACCCTCCTGTTTAAGGTAAAATGTAAATGATTTATAAATAAAAAAACCCGTCAAGATATATTGACGGGTTACCGTTAATAAAATCTTGGATAAAAAATGTTCGATGTTATTTTACGTATGAGCGATAAACATCAAACGACGACCCAAAAATTTGCTGAAACCGCATTTCTACGATTTCGTTACTGTTTGTACACTTGGTACATCAGCTAAAAATATAAAAGCCTCGACAGGATTCGCTTTTACCTGTAAACCTAACTTGGAATTGAATTATTCAGTCACACCCAGTAAACTACCGTCGTAATTCACTTTTATAGTGGTGAAGGGATTTTTATTTACCCCTATGAACACAGATAGTAGCTATTCGCCTGTAAATGGGGGCTTTCTGCATTCCTGCGTCCGTTGTGTTTATTACAACCCCAAGAGTTAATCTCACTCCCACAACTCAGACCACCTTATTCTCACCAAGCCCGTAACCTACGAATCAACTTTTCAGTCTATTCCGTAGTACCTTATCCGCCTATACAGATTTTTCGGTCACGAGGCACATTCTACACTATCAGTGTAGATTTTTATTATATGTAAAAGAACAAAAAACACGAACAAGTATTGAGCAAGGAGATTGGCGAGCATCACGCCGTGCTCATGGCAGCCCTTTAAC
>Ga0307377_10003628_pt1 | contig 17295 bp, 28 predicted proteins | sample TR3MG_FD_202535 | JGI IMG/M metagenome (GOLD analysis project Ga0307377, IMG submission 202535) | Soil microbial communities from Risofladan, Vaasa, Finland - TR-3 | ecosystem: Environmental > Terrestrial > Soil > Coastal area > Acid sulfate soil | place: Finland: Risofladan, Vaasa | collected... | reverse complement strand
CGTGGAAAAGTGTTGGAACTGTTCAATCTATAAAAGATGGAGAGATTCAACTTACTTCTGCTTATGGATCGGCTATTGTTGCTGGAACAGATATTATAGTAGGTGTAAGCACAGAAATGGTTGCTGCTAATGCTGCGGCAAGCACAACTTTTAATACAAAACCTAATTGTATTTATGATTCTTCTAAAGATTTTGTTGCCCTTGGAATTAAAGAGGGTGATGTAATAGCTATTACAAGTGATGGGCTTAGCTCTGCAATAACAATGGCTTCTATTACTAATGTAACAGAGAATCTTCTTAAGATAAATACCGGAACATGGGATACGTTTTTAGACACTCCTGCATTAGCTGCAAACATAGAAGGAAATTTTTATCGTTATAAAGGCTCATCAAGTACTGCTGGAGGAACTCCAATTGTTTCAACATACACTATTTCTCGTTTTATTGGATATTCTCAGCTTTATAGAGACGCTAATATGATTACTACAGATGGTACTGAAGATGCGGTCCTTACTGTTACTAAAGTAGGTACAACTTCTTTTTCCACCGTAGCCGCTTCATCTACGCTTCTTTCTGTTGGTGATTACATAGCAGTAACTACAACTGCTGCAGCAGTACCGGTAAGTGTTCATAAAATTATAAGTGTAGATGCTGGAAGCCCATATATATATGTAACAGCAGATGCAGTTACAGATCAACTTGGCGGGGCAATGGCTACTGGTAATTACTTGTGGGCATGGTCTCCTAAACTCACTTCTGAAGTTCTTGTTGACTATAGAGCTATCAGGATGACCGAGAATGGGGTTATAAAACGTATTGGAAGCAGAGACGATATTACAGCCGCGTGGGGAACTATTGGTATTTATAACGATCTTGCTTATATGGCTAATATTACACTTGGCACTAATGGCGGAAGAGTTTTATATGGTGTAAACGTTGATTCTAGCGCAACAGATCTTGCTGCTGAATACGCCGCGGCTCTTGAGGAGCTTAAGCTTGTTGACGTTTATTCTCATGCTTTTGGAACTACTGATGCTGGAGTAAATGCTCTTATTGGTCCATACTGTGACGAACAATCTGATCCTTATGAGGGTCATGAAAGAATTGGTATTACAACTTATGACACCAATGATATATTTGAGCAGGGTAGAGATACTGGTACCGTGGCTGTAACAACTGGAATTCTTACAATTAGCGGAGCCATTAACCTTGTATCCTCCGGAGTTACTGTTGGTGACACTGTTGATCAGTATACTACCTCTACGGGTGCTTATGTTGCTACATTTGATATAGCAGCAACCCCAACAGCTCCCAACACAGTAGCTCTTGATACTGTTTTAGCTATAGGTGCGGGATCTACATTTGTATTTAAGTCTGGAAGAAAATCCGATCAGGCTAATAGAATCTCTGCTATAGGTGGAGATAATAGACGCGTAACTGCTATTTACCCTGGATGGTTTACCGGTAAAGTTGGAAACTCTACATTAAGTCTTCCTCCTTACTATATTTCAGCTGCTATTGTAGGAATGGATTGTTTACAGATTCAAAGTCAATCTTTTACAAATATGGATTTTGCTATTCCTGGGATTTCAAACATTTCTCTTAATACAAATACATATTTTAGAAAAGCTCAACTTGATACCGTCGCTTCTGGTGGTGTTGATATTTTGATCCAGAACGTATCTCCTTCTTCATTCATTAAATCAAGACATGATTTGACTACTAATATGGATGCTATTGAGTTCCGTGAAAGATCTATTACAAAACAGGCTGACGTGGCTGCTAAGACTGCAAGAGCTGGCGTAGCACCTTATATTGGTAAATACAATATCAGTGACGAACTCTTTAAATTTCTTAACACTATCTTAGGTAATGTTAGTAAAGTATTGAAGAAAAACGGAACTGTAAAATCTTTTCAAACATTATCTATACAGAAAGATCCTGATATTATTGATAAGATCAATTTCCAGTGCAAGGTTACTGTTTTTGTTGCCGGAAATTACTATGATATAACATTATTTGTTGTTTCATAAATATATAAATGACAATTTGATAAAGGAGATAAATTATGCCAACCGATAGTCCCGTAAAAGATGTAACGTTTGCTACAAGCCACGTTGATTCATGGGATTGGGAAAATAGTCATGTTAACCAATCTTATGCAGACGGTAATGGAAACGTTCCTAATTTTAATGTTCATGATATTGTAGAATCCGGAACAGTTCTTATTGCTGCCGGACCTGCAGATTTAACAGCAGCTGGAGATCTTACTAATTCTGGAATTAGGATTGTTCCTATTGGTCTTGTAGAAAGTGCTACTATAAGTATGAACAAACCTTTAAGTCGTATTTTTGAAATTGGATCCAAACTTAGCTATATTATACCTGGTAGAACAGTTGGTGAAATAGCTCTTGCTCGAGTATTTTTTGATGGTCCAAGTCTTTTGAAAGTATTATATCAGGGAGAAGTTTACCAGGATTCATATAATAATGAAACGCAAGGTAAACAAGTTCAGTTTATGTCAAATGGAGTAAGACAGAGGGCACAACAAACTCAACCAATTGGATCTGGGCATGTTGCAATGAATCTGGCTTCATCATTCTTTGAACAACCAGTTGGACTTGCTTTCTATTTCCAGGATCAGCAGAAAGATACTGTTGGAACTATTTATTTTGAAGGATGTCGTGTTAGTACTTATAACATGGGTATTTCTGCAAATATGAATGTTCTTACAGAAACTGTTAGAATGGAATTTACTCAGTGCGTCCCAGTAGTTAGTAGCGGTGTTAGTCAGGCCAATGCTACTACTGCTAATTATGGTGATCTTGGAGAAGTATCAGATAATCAGCTTTGGGATGTTCCAATTGTTGGTGAGATTTAATAGCTAAAAAAAAAGAGCCCCGGGAAACCGGGGCTTTTTTATTATTCTATTTCTTCAGTTTCAACTTCTAAATCGTCAAGACTCCTTTCTTCAGTGACGGATTTTTCAGTAACCATTATATCAAATCCAAACTCCCTTATCTTTGCAGCGGCTTCTTTTATTTCATTAGGTATTTTAAATTCAATTATGGTATCTTTTTTAATAGTTTCATTTTTAAGATCTTCTACTAAACCCTGAAATAATAATAAATAATTACGAGCATCAGATACCCTTCCGTCTATTACTTCATCGCTGAATTCACAGTTATTATTGATAAATGATACAATGCTTGATATATGTTTATAAAAATATACAAACCATACTTTCATAGGGTCTAATTTAAGCATCTGAGCTATCATTTTAAAATTATGGAGACGATCATCATTTCCTTCAGAATATTCCTTACCTTTTCCGGAAAGAATTTTACCTTCAATCTCCTGGCATTCTTTAATTAATTCGTCAAATCTTTTTCCCGTCATTTTCTCCTCCAGTAATGACCATCAAGGTCAAGTACGTTTATAAATTTAATTGGTATAAATGCATGTATTATTGATAATACAGCTAATCCTATGGCCTCTATTGCCGCACCTATATTAATTGAAAAATGAAGCATATACTCAAAAAAGAGATTCCCTATATTAGGTATTTTCACAAAACCTCCATTAAAAAGAAACTTAATCAGGAAACTTTTTTTCAATAATATCTTTCCATATAGAAAAATCAAAATTATTTATCCTTTCCATAAAATCATCAAAATTTCTAACAGATAAAATATTATACCCATAAGGTGAAAAATTACAATTTTCATCAATAGTAACTAAAACACCTTCATCTTTATGTGGCTTTTCAAAAGATTTTTCCATTGATTCTATAATTGGAACAAGTTCACTCTGAGATGTTATGATGGCTCTTTCCTTACACTTTTCAGATTTAGTATTAACATGTATCCAGAATATTTTTTCTTTAACTAACTTTTGCCAATAATATCTAGCGTCTATATTTAAGTTAGTTTCATCTAAAATTATGTCGCAACCTCTATCTACAAGACTTCTAAACATTGTTTCCGATATGGCCTTAACCATAGATTCTCCGGGTTGGAAAAACCTGTGTCCATATAAATTAAGCCTTATAGAATCTCTGCTTACAATAGCAAAATTTCTTCTATCCATAATTTTTGAAACAAATGTTGATTTCCCAGATCTTGGAAGCCCAACCGTACCCAATATCATTTTACTCTCCTTTTCTTTAATAAAAACATATATTGAATATCATTATAACCACTTTGTAATATTTCAAAATCACCTTTATATATGTATCTGAAATCAGTCATCGGTGTAACCCCTATCTGCTTTGTATATTCATTCTGATCAAGAAATATCATTGTTCCATGGCTTATAATTCTACTGTGAGAAGGATCTCCCCATGCCCACATAGTATCCCATTTAGGGCAAGTTCCAAATAATAACCCACCATCTTTCATTATTCGATGTAGTTCATTAAATAAATTAAAGAATGCAACGTGATCGCCTTGAGAGCCAAGATGTTCCAATACTTCATATGCATGTATTTCATCAAATACATTGTCTTCAAATGGTAATGGGAAATTATTAAGATTCCATACTACATCTGGTTTATGGTCACTATTAAAATCTAACGTTATTACATCATTACTAAATTCTTGAGGAACACCTTCAAATGGCAACCTCTTATATTTGACACTTCCGCATCCGATTACTAATTCCATATTAATTCCTTTTGAAAAAAAATAGCGCAGTAAATTAATACCACGCTACTAAAATAAAAAAACCGCTATTAGCGGCTAGTTGATCATTTCAGCGTATTCGGACTCCCCTCTTACACCAGTTAACATATTTGTAACTCTTCCATTTTCAAATGACATTACTGTTGGAACAGACATTATAGAATATTTTGAAGCTGTGCTTGGAGATTTTAATACATCCATTTTTACTATTTTAATACCATCTTTTGCAATTTTTTCTAACTTATTTTCGACACTTGGGCAATGTTTGCAATAGGGTGTAAAGAAATCGACTAATACTGGTGAATCAGAATCTATTACTTCATTATCAAATGATGAATCTTGAATTTCTCTACACATAGGCACTCCTTTATTGGGGATATTGTTTAGGAAAGATAAAAGTAATATAGTAAATTTAAAGGAGGTTGGCAAGTAAAAAATGATATTTTTTAGTGTATAATACAGATTATATCACCAGATATGGTATAAAATACCATACGATTAATTCTTAAATTTAAAGCTTAATTGCTCTGAATTTGGCTTTTTCTCTGGCTCTTTAAGTTTATTAATATTATCAAAACTCCAATTCATTATTTCCTCAAATCTTTTTAATGAAATTGGCGTGAAATTATTAGCAGCATCAACACCAACATCAGTAGACTTTCCATGATGAGAATAACCACCATGAGTATGCCCATGGGCGTGCCAACTATTATAATGGCTTTTAGCCCAATAAGTTATGGGGTAATGACACAATACAATAGTGTTCTTTTTATACTTAATTTCTACAATTTTATCACATATTGTAATTTTGCCATCACAATCAACGTCCATAGCAGATTTATCGTGATCTCCGGGAATTAGCTTTATATTACCATTTAGTGATAATATTAAGCTTCTAAGCGAATTCGTGTCATTTGTCAATGCAAAATCTCCAAGGTGGTAAACTGTATCATTAGGTTTTACTACTTTATTCCAATTAGCTACAATTGTATCATTCATATGTTTGACATCATTAAACGGTCTTGTACAAAATTTAATGATATTCCTATGGAAAAAGTGTGTATCAGCCGTTAGAAAAACTCCCATTTTATATTCCTTTACCGTTTAGGATTTTATTAATTATTATTAACTATTTTACTACCGGTATGTTTTGGCTCATAGAATACTGCATTAATATCATAATGTAAATATGATACACCATTACATATTATCATATTAATATCTTCCAGCCTTTGATTAAATTCTGGAAGATTTTCTATACCCGCAACAGATCTGTGTAAATCTCTATCATTTGAAAAAGTAACAAGATCTCCTCCGTTAAATAATATCCCATATCTGCAATTTTCGTTTTTATCAAATGCATTAATATATTTAATATTAACATCATATTTGTCATAAAGAACATTATTAATTAGTAAGAATGATATATCTTCAATACATTCTCCAAGATCACAAAGTCCTCTTCCAAATAAAGTTTTAACAAGATCCATTTCGCTCAAGAATGTATCAACAAATCCGTTTTTGAATATTATAATATTAAAATCATCATCATTTTCATGGTCAAATATTGCAAAATTATAACCATTGCCAGATTCTATTATTTTATTAGATAACTTTATTGGAATACCATAATTCTCAATTAAAAATTTTGCTGTAATTTCATCATCGTCAATACTATACATTTAAATCTCTCCGTAGCTTAATATTGGTTTTTGAGATTGAATATTTAATTTTTCATAAAAAATAACCTCAAGTTTATAATTTTTATAACACTGATCACCAACACGTATATCTGTAACATCTCCTATTTTTCCAGAAGATAGAAAACTTGTTAAAGCTTCTTTATTATTGAATCTAATAGAAGAATTTTCGCATTTTACACAATATGACCATGCGTCAGATTTAGTATCTCCAATATAATCTTCAGTATATGTAAGCTTTACATCATAATAATTTTCATAAGCAATACCATTAATCAAAATTGTATCTATATTATTTTCAACAATATTATTATCTAGAAGAGCTTTTGATAATTCAACTTGATCTGCAAAAGGATTTATATTACCATCTTTATATACAATGCAGGCTATCATGTTTTCAATAAGCTCACCTACTTTATCATTTTCTATAATAGTTAAAGCAGAATCAAAATTAATATTTAAAAAATTAGAAAGATTTTCTGCCTCTATTAATATAGAAGACCTTGTTATAGAATCAACTCCGCAAGATTGACATACTGTAGATATATCAGTATCTATTGAATCTTGACAACTTAAACACTCTTGCATACTCATAATTATCTCCTAAAATATTGTAAAATCTATATTAAATTTTGGAAAAATCATTTTTTTCTCCTTTTTGATTTAGATTTATTTTTTAATTTTTCATATTCTAATTTTTCATTATTTTCAATATCACGAACCTTTATTAATTCTTCCCTATCATAATGTTCTATATGACGGGTTGTATCATATCCTTGATTAGAAAACATAGATCTTATAATCATTCCGTGATTATTTATTATTCTTTTTATATCTGTATTTACTGTATCAATTCTTATTAATCTCTGTTCGCATATCTTCCAAAGCGTAGATGTTTGAATAGAATCTTGTTTTGATACTTTATTGAAGCCTTTTGATATACTATCACATATAGTAAACATCCAAAAATTAAATAAAAATAATTGTATTGTTGTTATTAAAACTATACTTATAACTATTTTATTTTTACTTTTCATTCTGTCTCCTTTTTAAAAATTCAACTATTTTATCATACCCACTTTCTTCATGAGGTAAATTACACCTACTACAATCTTTTATTCCATTTTCTAAGACAGAATAACACCCATTGCAATCAGAACTATAAAGTGGGCAAAAACAAAATATACAATTTATAGTTTTAATTTTATGACATGGAAAATATTCACATTCTTTGTGTTGGAAATATTTAAATTTCATTATTCAGGCTCCATGCCACTATCAATTAAATACCGTATTAAATATTTTGCATATGATTTTAAGATTTTATTCTTATAAAATATAAATGTTTCTTTATCACATTTATTATATGCATCAATAAACTCTTTTAGTATTTTTGGGTTAAACTCGATAGATATGTTATCTTCCATATTTTTTCATCCAGTTAATTAAATTGATTTCATCAGAAGGTATATTATTCCATTTTTTATATATTAACGTATAATTTTTTCTATTATGTATATGATATTGTACCTCGGAAAAATCTAAATATCCTCTGCAGGTTGAATTGGCTCCATTAATTTCCGAAACAAAATTATAATGATTACAAGAATTTTTAAAATTAAATACAGAAGTTAGTCTTAACGATGGTATATTATACTTAATAGTAAATAATAATTCATGTCCAAACTTTTTTGATAATTCTAATAATCGAATAATTTTAGGATCTACTTTATTTGTAATATCATTCCATGTAGGGGCTAATGGGTTCATTTTAATTACTCCTAAAAAATTGTTCGATAGATTTAAATCCATTAGAATAAATTATTTTATATTTATCAATACTATTCCCACCACTAAAAGATCTCTCCCATAATTCTTTTTGTTTTCTTCCAATAACGAATAAACCTAAATTATTAAAACCTAATGTACTAATATCTGAATAATAATTAATATTTAATAATATTGAATACTGATAAGAATTATTAAGCTTATTATCAATAATCATAAAATTTTTTTCTATATTCATTTTATTCATTTCATATTCTATATTTTGAATTAATTGCTTTGTTTTAAAATCTCCAGATATTATAAAATAATTATTTGTTACTTCTCCCCATGTCGGGTTAAAAACATTTTCCATATAATTCTCCATAAAAAAAGCCGGGAGGTTAATCCCGGCTCTATCAATTAAATATAAATACTTTTAATCGCATCCATTAGACGCCCCACAAGAACATTCTTTACAACCATTCTTATATACAATTTCTGAATGGCATTTATCACATAACATATCGTTATCAAGATAATTTGATAATATATTAGCTATATGGGTTTGTAAAGACAACATCCACACAAATGGAACACCTTTAAGCTGTTTTATAATAACAGTTAATGGGATACCATACCTTAATTGATATGATATCGACATTCCCAACTGTTCTATATTCTGAGCTTCAAGCTGCTTCTCTCTTGAAGAAGCATCAGACTGCCTTTTATAATTAATAAACAATTGAACTGGTTTATTATTAATAAGACCTAGATGTATATAAAAACTTTGATTTGGCTCATTACTTCCTAATGCAGCCTTTATTTTATAAGTCCTCCCATCCATTACTTCAGGAAGCTTTACTTCTCCTTTAACTATATACTCTTCAGGATTATTAGATATTGAAGATCCTATATGGGTAAGAACTTGTTCCTGCCTGCTTCCATCCCTATAGACAGTAACTCCTTTACATCCACTTTTCCAAGCATACATAATAGAATCTTCTACTTCTTTTTCGATAGCAGAGTTGGGAAGATTTATCGTCTTACTTATAGCGCTATCAATATATTTCTGGAAAGTAGCTTGGACATTAATATGATTTTTCCAGGAGACATCTTCTGATCTAACAAAATAATCTGGAAAGTCAATTTTTTTAAAATCAACTTCCTGATTATTCTTATAGCAATTTCTTATATACTCTTTTTGTTTTTCACTTAATACTTCATTTGCAATACCTTCAAATACTAATATATCCTTATCGTCAATTTTTCTTACATACCAAAAATTAAAATAAGGCTCAATACCAGATGAGGCATTACAAAACATCGACGTTGTACCAGTTGGCGCAATGGTCATTAATGTTTTATTCTTTCTTTTACCACCACCAAGTATTGTAGATGTTTCTTCCGCGACCCGTTTATATATAGACATTATATAATGAATAAGATCTAAACATTCTTTACTGCCATATTTTATTTTAAGTCTAATACAGAGGTCTGCAAACCCCATTATTCCAGATCCTATATCACGTATTTCAAGAGATTTTTCTCTTATTTGAGGTAATGGATAATCATTTATATCAAGTATCATATCTAGCATTTTAACATTAAGCTGAACATAATATTTAAATTTATCTTCATCAAATGTAAAAACCTCATCCTCCTCATTCATTCTAATCATTTGACCAAGGTTAATGGCGGATAGATTACATGATCCATAAGGTGTGAGAGGCTCTTCTCCACAGTTATGAACTACAAATCCATTTACAAACCCCCAGTTAACACCAGGTGCTGAGAAATCATAAACCTTTCCTGGACCATTATATGTTATTGAAGAAACCTTAGAGTTTTTATCGCTATAATATTTATCTTCTGGATCGCTACTCCTCTCTAAAGCTTTTCCAATACAATCTTTTGCAAATATTTTCTCTCCATCTGAAGTCTTTAAAACATGATCCGGTGTTAAACTTATGCTTTTAATGCCATTATTAAAATTAAGAGTTATAGTGTCTTTGACCCCGGTTTCCCATACTTTCCCACTAACCACCCCTTTAGGGGTAACTATATCAACTGCTTTCCCAACAAGCCTTTCAATTTTTTTATAACCTTTAGAAGTTCTTAATTCGCATCCTGTCAATAGGCACGGGTTAGTAGCGCGAATCTTCTCCTTCTTAAAATGAGAAGGGTACTCTTGATTATTGATAGCGTCAATAAATATAACCCCAGGCTCTCCATTTTTCCATGACTGATGAACTATCATGTCAAATAAATACCTAGCCTTAACTGTTTTAGATACTTCTCCCTTCCATTGCAAATCCCAATCAGAATCATTTTCTACTGCTTTCATAAAATCATCTGTGAGCATTGTGGATAGGTTAAAGTTAGAAATATCTCCATCTTTATCTTTGCAGGTTATAAATTCCTCTATGTCAGGTGCTGATATGTCAAAAGTGCCCATATTAGCACCCCTGCGCTTACCAGCCTGTTTCACTACACCAGTAGCCTTATCATATACTTTTAAAAAAGATATTGGTCCAGAAGCTTTTCCATTAGTAGTGCTTACTAGCTTACCACTCGGGCGCAAGTCAGAAAAGCAAAAACCACTTCCTCCCCCTGCTTTATGGACTAAAGCAGCATCTTTCATTGTATTGAAAATACCTTCCATTGAATCTTCAATAGGTAAAACAAAGCATGCAGAAGCCATCTGATTCTTCGTCCCGAGATTCATAAGCGCAGGTGAGTTAGGCATCATTTCTCCATCTGCCATTGCATTATAAAGCTCAGATTCAAGAGTCTTGGCCTCTTTTGTTTTACCCATAGGTTTTACAATAGCTTTTGCTACCCTTTTAAAGATATCATTCTCATCTTTTTCAAATGGTAATAGATATCTTTCTTTCATTACATCTCTTACCGCTTCATTAATCATGCTTTCTCTCCTATTTGATCTAACATCTCTGACATATAACTATTTCTGTCAGATCTTGGTATATCATGAAAAAAAGTTTTAAATTTTCTCCAATACTCCTGAAATCTAATTGGTCGTTTAGTCCTTTCTATCAGTTTGTAATGTTCGCTTTTAGCTATTTTCTTCAATCTTTTTATTGTCTTGCCCCTCATTAAATACCTCCTCTGTACCGTCTGGGTAAATTATATGAATTTTTTTATTTAAGCTTTTAGCATTTCTTACAGTACACCATACTCCACTTTTTTCATTTTCACTCTCAATACTATTAGGAGTGGCTATAAGTAAATTAGTATATTTAACAAGTAATAAAAAATTACACTCTGTCTCTTTATAATTAATATCGCCATGATTCAACTTTCTATTATCAAAACTTTTTGGTCCATGACAATGTGTATCATACTTTAATTCTTTAGCCATTAAATGAGCTTCATCATCAGCACCAATATAATCACCGTAATGAAACTGATTTAATGATATTGGAGTATTTTCTACGTTTTCCTCCAATAACTCTTTTACTCTTTTTTTCTGGGAGTCGGACATCCCTTCTCTACTACCTGTAAATCCTACCTTCATAAACATTCCTCCAGTTTATTTTTTTATTAATCTCTTCATCTATTAATTTAGAACCATCTAAGCGTACAGAGTAGCCTTCTATTTTAATATTAATTTTTCTAATATCATTAAGGAAGCGATCTAGCCTATCTGGATGCAATCTATCAATACGATCATGCATTGAAAGTCTAAGTAAATATTTTACTTCCCACTTTATTTTTTCTGGTAAACCTTCTCTCAAAATCTCTTTTCTATTATACATTAATAGAATCTTACAAACACTTTCATTTTGATAATATTTGAGGATATAATCCATTAAATTACTTTGCGCATTATGCAGTGTAACATGAGGCAATATATGTTTTTTAACTTCTACAACTTCTTTCCATGTAGGGTTTAATATATTTTTATTTATCACCACTCCTCCTTGGTTCAGCAACAATTTTGTCTATTTTTTCTACAATAAATTTACCATCAACATTATTAAGAATGTTTATATTTGATATCATGTTATTAAATTTATCTAAATAGGATTCAGGTATTGATACAATAATTTGTAATCTTGACATGTCATACTCCCAAAATAATTAAAAAAAAATCAATAGGCAATAACTATTTCCTACATTATATTTATTCCATATTTGTAAAGGAAATAACAAGGTGATGGGTAAAAAAATGTCCGGAAATTAATCCGGACATTCTGAATATAATAAGTTTAAATTTAACCTCGATGAGGTCTCATATCATTAAATTTTTCAAGAAGCATTGCCCAGGCAGGATTGTCGTGGCATTTCCTGATCATATTTTCAAACATGGCTATCAACTTCTTCTCTTCCACAGAAATACTTCGGGTAGGGTATTTCTCAATAAGTTTAAGAAGATTGTGGCCCTTTCTGTAAATGGTTTCAATAGCACTAATGTAAGCTCGAACATGATAGCGTTTTGGCGCCGTCTTAACATTAGCATATCCTACTCCAGGTTCAGCATAGTAAAAACTACTCTTAAATTCAGAATCTTCAGAAAAGTTAATACTATTCTTAACCGAATAGAATTTATTATTATTTCTTAGTCTGAGAGCAACCTCTATTGGAGGGTTGTCTTTCAGAAACTTAGTACGCTGCCTTTTAGTGCTTAACTTATTAAATTCTGCAGCTAATTCAGCAGGGTACATGCTAAAGATGGATTCAGGATAATAATAATTCAGAAGATCACAATCTGCTTCAAGTGATTTATCTATCACTCTTGAAGAATTGAACCCTGGATTTTTATCCATTACCTTCATTCCAACTCTCGCTGCCCTTAGTTTTTTTTCATTCATTTAAAATAAACCTCCTTTTTTACCCTTATTATATTCATTTATATATAAAAATAGCCGAAATTAATTCGGCTATAATAGTAGATATATATGGTAACTACTATACTGAAGCAAGTTGTTGTAGTAATGATGCTCCGCTGTCTTGACCAATTATATTATTTAGTATAATACCACCAGCCTTTGCCGCATCAATTGGAACCCAAATACAACCATCTTTGAAGAATGGTACCGCTTCTGTTTTAATAACAGGTTGTCTGCGGGCATATTTCCTTTTTGGAGTATTTGGAGTAGCCGCATCAATAGGTCTTGATGTTGTTTCATCCGATACATTTATTAAAGATACATTTTTAATTTTCTTTAAACGACCACCATTTACATTAGCCTTTTTCTTAGCAACATATCTTTCAATAGTTGCTTTAGACGTTTTACGATAAAGCTTCATTATGTCCGATTGTGTTTTACCATCGAACTTTTTAGGACATTTTTTTAAAAGCTTTTCTATTTCAAAGCGATATTTTTTATGCCCTATTTTATTAGCGACCTTCCCCGCAGACGCGAAAGAGATTCCTAACACTGCCTCATGTTCCCATGCGGACATTACCGGTGTATTCATATACACTCCTTTTAAAAGTTATAAAAATAATAGGTATATCTACTACTATTTTTATACCACATAAGAATATAAAATAACAAACAATATATAAAAAAATACCCAGTGTCACTGGGTATTTATACTACATTAAAGTCGGGGAATCTAATGAAGTAAAGTATGTCTTAAATCATGAAGAAGAGTATTTATATTTTGAACATTGATTATAGACACGGCTTGAGATTCGATATTGGAAAGATTAGCTAAGTTAGCTGTAGATATATTACCTCTCCAGTTATCTATAACCCTTCCAAGCTCAGTTGTTTTAGCTCTTATTTGACAGAAATTATCCTCCATCCATCTTATGGATTCTTCTATACCAACATCTGTTTCAAATCTATATCCCGTTCTTGCAGATGATATAATAAACTCTTCATCATCTTCCATTTGAGCATATGTATTTGAATTAGATTTCAAAGTGGAAATATTACTTGGATCTGGTAATCTTATCTCAGGATCAAAAGTAACAATATTCTGGTTTTGAAATGTTCTTGCATCATCAGGATTCATGAATGACGACATCTCAAGAACTGATAAAAGTTGAGGATCCTCTATTATGTTTGTATAAACATAAAATTTATGATTAGGATAATTCATGCAAAATACCCTTAATAAATTTCTTCTAGATGATCCAGGCTGAGCTCTTACGCATATTCTGAAGTCACGAATTACATTCCTCGGAAACATTTTACCTCCTTTCTTTAAATAATAGTTTATTGTATTCTGCACAATATTTTAAAAGCTTTTTATCTGAATCTAAAGACATTTCTATAGATTTTAGATATTTTTTATACTCCTCCTTTTTAGCATCTTTAGAATGTTTTATTAAAGTGTTGATAAATGAGAGTTTTGTATTAACTATATTATTTCGTATAGTAAGATACTTAACCTCTTTCATTGTTTCAAACTCATTTGAATACCCATTCTCAATTCTTGTTCTTACAATTTTTCTTAAAGTATTATGGACATCTTTCATCCACTTTTTAATTTCTTTATCATGATTCTTTATACCAGTTCTGTTAGGCATAATTAAATCCATGTTTTTATCGCAAACATCAAGAAAAATATACATTGAATAATTATGATGATTGGAATTTGGTTTGAAAAATGATTTAGCTACATCGCCGCTGGAAAGTATGGTGTTCCCATACATTATATAGTAATCGTTTGTAGAACTAAAAACACTTGGTCTTGCTGATAAAAAACAAGTCCCAACTCGACCCCTTAATCCTTCAACTGATTCAGAAAAATCAATCTCTTTATCAAAGATTTGTATATCTTTACTAATAGGATGATTCTCAATCTTAAAATAATGATCTTTAATACCATGCCAAGGTTTAAGACTGTGCTTTTTCTTATTAAAAGTAACATTTATTTTCGTCCCTGAAATAAGCTCTCTTATACAAGCCACACTTAAATCTCTGATAATATCATGTTCATTTATATCAGCATTTATATAAGACTTCTTGGGGTATAAACATTCTATCCTGGTCCCTGATTTACTTTTCTTAGAAGTCCCAGTTTTTACAGTTATTTTCTGATCAGACCCAAGATTCTTCAAATCAAAATACTTCCCACTCTTATCAGTTGATGATATGTTCATCAAATTAAAGTAAGAAGTAGGCGTGGTTATTCCAAGACCATAACTTGCACCCTTTCTACTTCTTTTGCCTCTACAAATAATTTTTTGGTATTGACAAAATCCATCTCCATTATCATAAACTATTATTTTTTTCTCAAAACCATCTCCAATAATCTCAACATTAATTTCTTTAGCGTGACCATGCTCAATAGAATTTTCTACCAAAGATAGTATTGCATGATGAACACCACTTGTTAATTCCGAAATTGTACTCAACATACCTTCTGAGTCAAACTTCATTTTAATTTCTTTTTTTGTAACATTTGACATTAGGCACACTCCTTATTATTATGAAAAAAATATAATAAACCTACTATTATATTTATACCACATACTCTATATAAATAACAAAAGCCCAGGAATTTTCCCGGGCTTTTGAAATGAGTATTTTATAATATATTATGTGTTCTTTTTATTTTTGTTTTTGTTAAAAAAATCAACCAAATCAACAAGTCTATACTCACTATCGCATTTTTTACACTTATCGAATGGGTAATCATCAGTTCCATGGATCTCAAAAACATGATCGCATGATGGGCATTGACCAATCATATATATATCCTTTAATTATAAGCCATTAATTTTCCTATAAAGCATCTTAACTGTTGTATAATAATCAAGATATTCAATCGTCTTACCTCCCGCAGCTGTAAACTCTTTTATATTCTTATCCCAATCATCTATAAGTAATGTATTCTTCCTCGCATACTTACCTTTGTCATTGTCAAGTATCATTGGTGGATCACCAAGATATTTTTCTTTCCAAAGCCTCTTTCCTTCTCTTGAATATTTATAAGATCCAGGAGAGCTTAAAAGGATAGGATTATGTCCTTTAAGATGGTTCCATAATTGAAGACCAAAAGGCATAGGTGGCATTTCTGACCAAAACTCTACGCCTGCATTATCAATAATTTTATGGAGTCTTCCCTCGCCTATATCACCATGAGAGAATTGTTTTCCGGTGATATTTTCTACAGCTTTATTAAAATCACAAAGAACTCCATCCATGTCAACGTAAAGTATTAACTTCATTATCCCTCCAAAAGGAATTTTAATCCTTTAGCATATTTATTTGCAAGTCTTGTAATATCATCAACTTCTAATTTAAATAATCTATTAGTAGATGAATTGTCTCTTATATCAGCGATCTTAACAATTCTTGCAATTGGGTTATCTTTTACTAATTTAAGATAATCATCGTATGATTGATCTTTTCTTTTTGTAATAACTTTTATAGCTTTAACAACTTCATTAGAAAAACCTTCAACCGCTAAATCTTCAATTGTCCATTTTGTATCTTCAATTATATCATGCATTACAGCGGCCATTTTTTCATAATCAGTAGAAACCGCAAGCATAACTCGAAGTGGATGATATATATAGAGCTCTCCATTTTTATCAACCTGCCCACGATGAGCCTCTGTTGCAAGTTCTATTGCATCCTCAATTGTTTTTGCCATTTAATTACTCCATATTCCTTCGTTAAATAATTTTTTAAATCTTTCAAAATATTCAAGATTGCAACTTGCTAAATGAATTATTGACTCATTATATTCAGGGTATGTAGAAATGACAGCGTGGCTTTCAGAGAGTATCCAAACAACAGTAGCGCCTTGTTCTGGAAAATTATACTGAACTCTTTTACATATATTAAAACCAGACTGTTTAAGCATAAGTTCTATTGACATTTTAAGAAAATTCTCATCAGAGTTTTTAATATTTTCTTTTAATGTCCACTCATAGGGATTCTCCATTTATTATCCTCCAAAGTCTTCTTTATACTTTTCTTTTAATCCATGTAACATCTCATCCATAGCTGCTTTATGAGACCCTTCTAATTTACCAGTTTTTAACATCTTATCTTCAGCAAGCCTATTAACACCTTCTACAAAATTTTCTATAATAGATATACTGGATTTAGTAAACTCTCTTTGGCTAATAATCATACTCATAAAATCTCCTTACCTTATTTTAATATCATTAAGAAGTCTGTTCAACTCATTATTCTCTTTAAGTAAAATAGGGA
>Ga0307377_10003624_pt1 | contig 17304 bp, 11 predicted proteins | sample TR3MG_FD_202535 | JGI IMG/M metagenome (GOLD analysis project Ga0307377, IMG submission 202535) | Soil microbial communities from Risofladan, Vaasa, Finland - TR-3 | ecosystem: Environmental > Terrestrial > Soil > Coastal area > Acid sulfate soil | place: Finland: Risofladan, Vaasa | collected... | reverse complement strand
ACGGTGTTGTTGGAAGTAAAAGCAGTGAAACTGAGCTACACTTATCCGCAGCCGCCACCCAAAATGGCGGTTAAAGTGCCTGGGTAAAATTCAACGCGCAGGGCTGGGTAATTTTAAACGCGCACCGACAACTATTGGCAATAAACGTGGCGCACTACGAATCTAAATACGGTGAGCTACCGCTTGATGAGACACTTGCCATGATAGGCCTGACCAAGCCAAATGAAGAGCAGCTGCAGCTTATGCCCAACGGAATGGAGATACTAGTTGGAGTGCTGGGAAATGTAGTTTCGGTGATTGGGCAGGAGAGGCATTAATATTAGCGCGAAAGCCCGCTCCTCGATGCGGACCTTGGCGAATTTTTGAAAAGCTGCCGGTACTGCCTTTTTGCGTGTCCACTTCCAAAAATTTCGGGGGGCACTTTCGACACATAAGAGATGGTCAATTTTCTCCGAAGCTGAACCTCAGCGTAATGTTACGTAGCTGCCACGTTTTTGCGTCAGCCTTGGACGCGCCAAATGGATTGCTCGGTGCTCACTTGCTCAATCAAAGCCTTGAGCTTTCTTGTTGCCTCTGCCGAGTCATGTGGAATTGCAACGAACAATATTTTTTTGCCATTATCGAGACTCCACGGACTGTAATGCTCTGCTGGAGCGATGTCCGATCGAGATAGATCGTGCGGGTAGGCGAGTATGCCCCAACAAGTCAACTGTTTGTTCAACGGCGCAAAGCGTCCCAGATAGGCTGCCATCTGGTACAAATCTTCGCGCTTCGGACCTTGTGGCGCAGTCGCTGACGGATGGAGAGATTTATACTTGGCGTCAACGACTCCACGGACATCGCCATGTGAGTAGAGGATGGCGTCAGGGATTAGGGTGCCGAGCCCTTGGCCGTTAAAGTCGCTGAAAAGGAGCTTCTTGGAAGCACTCTTTTCCCGTGTGCCGTGCTTCACAGACAATGGTGCCGCAGCTTTCCTGAGCACGCTCAGAACATACATTTCCCAAAGCTCAGCCACATCGAGAAGAACGCCTTTAGTTTCACCATTAGCATCTACGTCGGCGGTCAGCCCATGGCGATTTGCAATTTGGCGAGATAATTCAGCTATCGGCGAAAATCCAGCCGTGATCGGCGTGTAGCGAATTCGGTCAAGTTCTGCTTTTGTGGGGACGCGTGGACGTGGCCCAGTCACTGCCATGAGATGTGGGATGAGTTCCTTTGCACGGGCAGGCATCCACTGCTCGTCTGGAACACCGAGCCAACGCCTTAGAACCTCATAGGCAGCCACGATGGCATCTGACGCTGCGTGATCCAGTGAGCGTTCTGATCGAACAGATACGACTTCCTCGCCTCCTGACGCAATTAGTCGAATTGATGCGGCAACGTCCAGTCGCCCACGGATCGTCGTCCCCTTGTTCGCCACTTCCCTCCGAAGTGCAGGTAGGCCATGCCGAGCAGCTTCGACAAATCCGTGAACCCAGACCGATGCCAACAACTGTGCAATGAATGACTCATTCTCGCGCAAACGCCCCGGCGACTCGGTCAGCATGACCGACGTTGCTTCGAACAACCAACTTCTCAAGGTCGCCAGGCCGAACCGGGGTTCAATTGTAAGGCTGTGCCCTTTGAAAGAAAGGGAGCCCACATACCGGCCAGCCCACCAAGTTCCATCCCACGCACAGTAGACAACTGGCTCATCGTCATCACGGTTGCCGGAGAAAGGAACAACAAGATCACCAGCCCGAACGCCCTCAGCAAGCTTGCGCAACCAGCCTGCCTCAGCTGAGTTGGGCTGCGGACTCAGTGGGGAGCAGTCCTTTGCGGTTAGCTTCACTCAATCACCGAGGGCTTAAGAAGCACCTTAGCCAATTTCTCCAGCTCGGCGTTTCGTGAGGTTGCATCAAGCCCGGCAAGATACTGTTCCAATAGGGGGCGAAGTGACAGATTCCATACCTGAATGACTGGATCGAGAGCTTCTCCCTTCTTATTCCACAAGTAGTTTTGTTTGCGCGTCGGGCGGGGGCCAAGGTAGTTCCGAAGGAAAATAACTACATCTAGCAGATAGGTGTGTCCGATCTCGTACTGCGCCCCGAGCAACGGACTTTCGTGAATCTCACGGTTCAAAGCCTCCGCAGCGTTTGCAAGCCGCCGAAAATCAGCTTCAATGCGATCCCAGTCAAGGCCAGAGTTCAGTTCATTCCACTTTGCTTCAGCAGCACCAAGCAATGCAACAGCATCAAACGGGCACAGCCGCCACAGGAAACGACGGCGCAAGGCAAAGTCAATCTGTTCAATTGACTGGTCTATGAGGTTCATCGTTCCGATCACAAACAGGTCATCTGGAATCAGCAGGTTGAATGTGGCTCCATTGCGGTTATACGCTGGCAACTCAACGGGCTCGTTTCGATCCTCCAATAACGAAAAGCATTCCCCTAACATACGACTCAAATCTGTGCGATTCATTTCATCAAGTATAAGAACGTGAGGTAGTCGCTTATCTCGGGGTTGCTTTTCGATGTCTTCAACCAATCGAAGTAAGTAACCAGCGCGATATTCCGTCACGCCCCCCTCACCGATATGCAGGCCTCGCACAAAATCCTCGTAGCTGTATGCCGGATGTAGCTGGAGGCGGTGGACGTTGCTTTTGATTGCCAATTCTATGTCAGATTGCGACTGAAAATACTGAGCTGGACCCATCATTGTCAGTGCAGAAGATCGAATAACTCGCTCGGCCAATTTTTTTGCCTGGAATGTCTTTCCGGTTCCCGGCGGCCCAAACAGGACAATTTGCTTTTTGTGCTGTATGAGTTCAAGAGGGGCGTCCTCGGACGAGTCACCCTCACTGCTGTCGTACCAAGCAGCCTCCAGCGGCTTCTTGTAAAAATCTAGATCACTGTTCGGCAGCAAAGCCTCAAGCGCCTCGCGAATAGCCAGAAGCTGACGATCCTCCTCGTCAAGCCCTTCCGGAATGAGGCCAGAAAATGCCTTGATGACGCGACGCTTATGGTTTCCACTGGCGATGCGTTCAAATTTATCGGGAAACAACAGGTGAAGAAGCATGTGACGAAGTTGCTTTGATTCTGCATCCTCTATGTCGTTGACGAGCGTCTGAAAGAGCCACGGGTCTTCAGCAGTCTTCTGTTGCTCATCTGGAGATAGCTTCTTCCATTTAAGCGCAAACTCAATTAGGAACGCGATTTCTTGCGGGCGACGCGTGTTGTAGCCTTGGCCGCCACTGCCGATGCCTCGATCAAAAGCTTTGGAGACGAGGCTGGTGTCAGGTAAATTGTCTTCACCCCATCCGAGCACTTCATTGACGATTTGACGCTTTCGGAAGCCTCCGACACTCGACGGGAACAAGAAGTACACGCAGAGCAGTTCGCCAGCGAGGCGAACCATCTCCTGTCCAGCTGGCTTTATCTGATCCCTGAACTTGTCAATGAAGGTTCGATCGCCCTCGTCGGGCGTGGCAACAAAGGCCTTGTGGATGCGTTCCAGTAAGTCAGTGCGCCAAAGAGTGGCTCCTTCAAACAAAAGCGACCCGTCACGTAGAAGGCAATTTATGCGGAAGTAGTTTGCAGCCTCGTAGATTTTGCTAGTGCCGTGTTCAGAATAGCGTGCCATAGTCTCCCCTCAGTACCAGAATGTGTCTATGCATAATAGTACAGAGCGATAGGATCGATAAGCTAGAACGATATCAAACATTAAGCCAAGCTTTCCTGCTCCACAGTAAACCCTGTGTCAGCTACCGCCTTCGCAATCGATTCCCAACCTGTCTGTTCCGCGAAATAAACCATACGCTCAATCGTTCTTAAGCTTGCCTTACGACGATGATTTTCAGGAACATCATCTGGATGCATCATGTAGGGCTTAAGAGTATGGCCTGCTTTGGCTGCCTCTTTGGCCAGGACAGATGCAATCCTGAATCCGCCCTCATCCACGTCGCCCCAGTGGTAAACCGGAACATCCTTGGGCAGCTCACCAAGTAACCTGACGTACATATCCCGCCATGGCGGATTTGGCATGCCTGCTGTATAGATTAGCAAGATATCCTCTCCTTGACGGCGCCTGGCTTCGCTATGAAAAGTCGTCTGGTTCTCAATGGTCATGACCATTGATGGCTTGCTTGCCAGACGTATGACCGAGTCTGCAGGCAGACCAGAGTATGGAATGTCCAGCCTCGCGGTAACGCCTCTTCTCTCGACGATCACCTTACCGGCCATCCTGACTGGGTGCTCCTCCCTGAAGAGCCCAATATCATTCCATATCTCGTAACCTTCCCTACCGCTTACGTCAATACTTCCGGTAAGCAGGACATCGATCTGGACCTCCAGTCGCCTAATACGCTTGGTATCCTTGAATAGCTTGCCGCTTGCCTCGTTGAGTGGCATCGAAACAACGCCTGCAGCAAAATTCTCCTCTGCAAAATCGATCACCTTGATGGCATCAATCCAGTCCTGGATTGAAGTTGCATCAGAACCTCTTACTTTTCTAAGCTCTTTCCATTGATCAAGCACGTTGGCGAGTACCGGGAACCTCGGAATCAATGGCTCCAGCGCTTTCCGGGCATTGCCAAGAACGATATCTAAAGGTACTCGACCCAAAAAGCTGGCAAGCGCCTTGGGATCGTTGATGACAACCCGGGAAATGAATCCTTCCTCTGAGCCACGGTCAGCATTTTCGAATGTAATTGCCCTTTCCGCCCTAGCCGCCTTCATCACGGTTTCGAATGCTTCCCGAGCTTGAAGAGATGGACTGTCGTGGTAGGGGGACAAGTTAGATTTCGTCAGCGCAGCCTCACGGCTGCGCCTACCCGCCTCTGCTTTCTCGTGGGCATCAAGCAGCTTTTCTAGAAGGGAGCGAGCAAACTCTTCCATCATGAAGTAAACCTGGGCTCGGATTGTCCCCTTGCAGCCTTCATGGCCGCGAGCTCAGAAGGAAGTAGTTCGTTATTGAATTCTGGCAAGTCACTCCTAAACATTTCGCGCATTTCTTCTGAGACATCATGGCCTGCAATCATTGCTGTGCTGGTTTCAGCATCCCGGATAATGTCGTAATAGCGATGTAGGAAGGCTGTCAAAGTACCCAGGTTGTCTCCGGGGCTTGCCATCAGTACCTGCAAGCCGATCTCTTCAAGATAACGCATGGTTGCGATTATGTTGGCCGCATCCATCTTGTTGAATGCTTCATCAAGTAGCATCAGCCTGATCCCGCCGATATTTTTAGAATCAAGCCGGTATGCTGATGCCAGCGCTGCCCCAGCAATAACGTAAAGGGGCGCCCTGTGCTCGCCACCAGATCCACTCTTGACTCGCTTGCTGAGTATGCCGACGGTCTCTGCCATTTTTGTATGAGGATCCTCGCGCAAGATCTCTATGTCAAAGTCGAAAAATTCTCTGTAATCGTCCAGGGGATTTTGCATGCCTGCAGTTCCGGGGGCGATCTTGTCGCCCATCAACTGGCGGAATTCCTCCGGCATATCGCCTGCATCGCCAAATAGATCTCCCTTAGGACCGTGTGCAGCCACGTTCTTTACGAAGTCGAGCAAGGGTTTTAGGTGTGGCCTAACCGTTCTCCTGAACTGATAACGCTCCCCATTGGAAAAAACCGGGCATGTCTTAAGGACGCGATTTAGCCTTTCCATAGACGAATCAAGCTGGTCAAGATTCTCGCTCAAGGCAATAGCCACATCGGTCCTGAATGTCTCCTGGGACGCCTGATATGCCGCATTCATCTGCTCCTCGTATTCTATCAACTCGGTGCCACGCAGGCGCATCAGTAGTGCGGCCATCCATTCGCGAGCCTTGCGCCAGTCGCCGCTCCCATCCATGGGACCATGTTCGCGGTATTTCTGCTTGAAGGTACCAAACTCACTCATACCGCTGGTTGAAGCCTTTTGCGATGTAGTTGAAGCTGCCACCATTTGCTTCTCACAATGAGAGGCCATCTCTTGATACCGATCATCGAATTTATCAAGCAACACATCCCACTGCCGGGAAGCAAAATCATGGTCGTACTCACTATTTTCGGTAGCTGAACGGGCTTTCGCCTCGGCAGATAGCCAGCCAGATTCTGCGAATTCTTCTGCTTTTATGCACTGCTGAAGCGTGGTATTGGCACTACCAATCTTTCGCTCCAATTGCTTGGACTCTTCCTGAATTTGCCCAACCATGTTCTTGGCCAGTTCCTCAGCCTCGGTCAGTCTGTCGTATTCTGGATCATCCATTTGCTGGCGCAGGCTTGAAATCAATTCCCTTGCATGGTGCATGCCATTGCATGACTCAACCATCTGCCCTATCAAGGTGGAATCGGAAAGAAGCATCAGCGCTTCCATCAGTTTCTTGATCGACTCACCCACTCTATCAAGGCGTTTTATCTTTCCTTCCAGCTCCAGAACCTCCCGCTTCAAAGCCTCGGCCTGATCGGAGTTACCCCCACCGATTTTGAAGTCGTGCTTTCCCACAGGCCTTATGCGTTCGTATTCGCCAGATTGGACGAGCATTCCATCCTGGGTCATGGTCCGCTTCCCAGAAATTGCTTCCTTGTCGTTTACGGCGCGCATCATGTCGCCAAATCGACGCCGAAGGTAGGAAACAGCTGCTGGGTGGTCACCTTCAATCAATTCTGCAACTGTGCCTGACACTACAGACGAATCTGCCTGTCTGCTCGCAGCAACAACCTTGGCGCCGTAGATCACACGGGGGCCTGTCAATCCACGATAAATACTGAACGCTTTTGCCTCGTGCTCCTCCCCCTCAACCAGTAATGCTTCAACATTTCGGCCAAGATAAGATTCAATCACGGGCTGCCATTGCGGGTTCGTAATCCTCACCAAATCGCAAACAGGAACAGGAGCGAGGCCGTTATCCTTTAGTTCGCGCATCAATCTTTCCGTGTCGGGACTAAGCCTTGTTCTTCCCTCGCTGACACGCTTCTTGGCTTCCTGTGCTCTTGCCAGTGATTCATTGGCATCGGACAGTTGTCGTTGTATCGCCCCGCTTGTCTGGAATAGCTCATTAACGGATTTATTGGCCACATTGCATACAGGTTTCAGAATCTTGCTGATTTCATCAGCCGTCAGTTCCACGTGTCTATGTGAAGCATCATCAAGTTGCTCGATCACGTCCCTAATTGAACCGGATTGCGCGCCCAAGTATTCCGAATCAACGGCAGACTTGAGCGTATTGGTTGCCAATAAAAAACCTTGGCGAAAATGGTTCGATTTTTCGATCTGGATTCTTTGCTGCTGCTCGATTTCAGCCTGGAGCAATTTGTTTCCATCATGTCCTGCATAATTGATGCGCATACTGCGCGCGTGATCCTCGTCAAGCCTGGCCCTCTCTAAGCGAGTGCCGATTGATATAGCCTTTTCATTAAGGTTTGCAAGATCATCTTCGGCCTTTTGGCGATCCTCGATAGCCAACTCCTTCTTGAGCGCAGCGTCTTCGCGCTGGGCATTGGATTGCAAGCCACCCCACGTAATCGCCTGAGTGGCGGCTTCAGCCGCCTTATTAAAATCCTTCTCGACTTTTTCGCCATCCTCGATTTTTCGCTTAATTTCATTGATCTTTTCGGAGAGCCTCCGGAAAGTATCGGTTACCTCCTTGAATCTCTGAATGTTGGTCGGCCGAGACTCAAGAATATCTGTCCGGACGATCTGATCGATTGTCTTGTCGAAGCGCATCCTCAGGGCAAACCTGAAGGCGCTCTTGTAGGCATCAAGCGAAGGGACACCGCCAGTGCCTCTTAGCGCATGCAAGGCAGCCTTCATATAGCGCTCAGAGTCGGCGTACAAGGGATCTTCACCCGATACTTTGGCGCGCGCCTTGAGCTGAAGGCGGAATGTCTCCCAAGCTCTTGGCCGCTCATCGTTGTCGACCACCTCAAGATGGTCATGCATAGCGAGCTCGACCCCTGGAAGGATATAGCGTCCTCGTACCTCATATGAATCATTATCAACCGATGCGTAGATGCATACCCCCATGGAAATGGGCTCCTTGGTCCCGGTATCACGCCAGACAAGGGTAATGTAGGTTGTTGCAACATCCCTTGCGCGCTTTTCATCATGCACGCCCAGGCAATAGGACTTGATTGTTCTGGAGTTGGCACGCTCATCGGCCTGGGCATTCAGGTTCACCAAGTTGCCATTTGCACCGAACATGGCGACCTGTATCGCATCGATCAACGAACTCTTTCCGCTGGCATTCGGACCGAAAATGCCGGTGATTTCCCTGAGCCGAATGTCCTCTTTCTCGAAGAGAAAAAATTGGACCAGTTTTACACTTTCAAGCTGCTTCATGCGTCCACCTCTCCGGCTGTTTCATCGGCATCAGATAACCCATCATCTTCAGCTGACTGATTACTTTGTGCCCAGCGCCCAAGCTTTTGCAGTGCGGTATCGCCCAGAATTTCGATAATGGCAGGCCGGATTAGCAGGTATGCCTCAGTATCTGAATCCTCAATATCCTGTCCATCGGCCATTTTTGCGATTCCCCATCTCTTGAACTGCCGAATCAAGGCATTCAATTCCATCTTGACCGGAAGCTCCCGGCCTGTCGCCAGGCGGAATTTTTCTTCAAGTTCGATCAAATTGCATGCAACTTCGCTTTCGTCATTTATCTGCCCCGACTGCATTGCCTCGTCATAGATGCTGCGCAATACCAATGCCAGGAGGGTCTGGTTGACCGTCGCACCGCCCGCCTTGGCATGCCTTGGCTTTGCGTAAATATATTCCAGCAGGGAATTAACTTCTACATCTATGCCCAATGGGTCGAGCGCCTGCTCAAACTCCCGGGTATATTCCTTGATAAGCCAATATGCGACGCGGCTATGCTTGTCTGAATGGTAAAGAACTTGCTCAGCAACAAGCCTATAGGCCGCCATCTCAAAGTCCTCAGGGGTGTATTGACCATTGCTGCGTTCAGCCAGGATTTCCCATTGCCTACTCATGATCCTTCTCCGATTTATTGTCCGGCTTTCTTTTCTCGAGGGAGAACGGAGCCGATGAAATGAAGGGGTGAGGAACTTCTTCCTCACCAGACCGTTTCACCCTGAAACCTTTGGTAAAGACTTGGGCATTGGACTTCAACAAATATCCCTTGGCACTCATTTGCAAGCTAAGAACTGATAATGTCTGATACATGCGTGCATCGGAAACGCCTTCGATCGTCAATTCTTCGTTGCCAATAGATTCCTTGCTCTTCATTTGATCTAGGGCAAAATTTGCCAGTTTTACCGGCGAGACTTGGCGAGCTTCTCTGGCGCGGTTCAATATCGACGCCATCGCCCGGTGTTCTTCAGATACCACAATCTTCCTTAAAGCAGAAGGTTCGGAACGGGTAATAGCCTTTCTAGGTTCCCGCAGGCCCTCAGGATTTACCATCTCGCCGGGCGGGAATGGATCTGCCATATCTTCGATGCCTCCTCCAATCGCTGATTGGATGGCGAGCCTCACCAAATGCTCGGACGGCATCATCGAGCGCAGCCGATAGTCCAAGTATGCGAATGCACGCTTGTTGGCTTTCCTGATCTCGTCATCAAGCCGTTCAAGGTACTCATCTATTCTCGATAAATCATTTAGGCGCTGGATATCGCGCTCGAAAAGACGTTTTGCCTTTTCCCTATTCCCCTTTGCAAGCCTGGACTCATACCATTCCATAACCTGCTGTTTCGGTTCGGTTGACTCAAGGAGGCGCTCGACATTCTCCAATATCTGCCTACGCCTGGATAATGGGTGTTCCTTGGTACGTAGCTCCTTGTAGTCGCCTATGAACACTTGCTCAATGTAATCAGTGAAGAATCGCTGAACATACTGTGCAGTCGATTTCTCCCGGCTCAATTCCTCCATAAAGTCATGAATATTGGTGCCGGTATTCCTGACGTGCTCAAGCAGATCTCTGGCTTGCTTCGCGGTTTCACTAAACACATCCCCGGATGCTGTGCCATCCACGACTGTCTTCAGGTTTGTATCGATTATCCGTATCTTCCCAGACAGGAATACAGGATCAGCCTCGGCGAAGTCGATTACCAAATCAAGGAACTGTCTCACCGTCGGGTGCATCGACACCCTGCGATCGAATCGTGGATTCTCGATTCTGAACCAACCGCAACTATGAAGCCTTTCGAAGATTGCCCTGGCGCGTTGCTCAATAGTCGCTTCAGTAAGAATGCTCTCTTCATCGCTCCACGCTTCCTGCAATTCGATTTCATCGACGATGTCCTGAATAATTTCTTTGACGGGATATCCCTTTACTGGTGGTATCGGCGCATTCGGGCCGAAACGTTTGTCATGCAAATAGCAGAGTAACGCCCAGTATCGATGACGGTTTTCAGATGCGAGCGGTGCGAAAATACGGTCCGGCAGCTTCGAAAATAGCTTGGAAACTGCCGATTGAACTGAGGTCAACGCGGAAAGAGCCATGGCTTGACCTCCTTGATGTTGGATACCGCAAGCTGATATTCAGGCGGGCATTGCTTCTTGATATCGACGGCCGCACGGACATCCTGGATAAAATAGTTCACCAATGCACCGCGGCATACCACTACACGGGCCGCCGTATTCTTGAAATACTCAAAACGGATTACCGACTCCTGCTCAGGTGACAGATCGGGATGTGCAGTCAATCTGACTCGCACCTCAGCCATCCAGGCTTCATCGTCATTCATTAGCTTTTCGGATGGTTTATCCAGCAGCTTCGCATCAACTACCCTTCCAAGTGCATAGTCGCGGAATTGTTCTTTTTCTGAACAATACGCCCTGACATGCCAACGACGCCCAGCATGAACGATGCTATGAGGAGAAATACTGCGCTTATGCGGCTTGGGCTCGCTCATCGAGCGATAGGTAATCTCTACCATACGCCCAATACGTGCCGCCATTGATAGAACTGAAAATATTCTAGGATTTGGGGTTGTGATATCCGGAAAGGCAGCAACAACGCAGTTACCTTTAGCGTTCATGGTATTCGGCAGACCCACTATTGAAAGGTAATGCTCTAGGTTCCCTTCAATGACACCACTATCTTCCATATAAAAGGCTGCAGTAGCATCAAAAGTACGTTCGATGCTATTAGGCCTCACCCATTCTGGTGCTTGATCCCTGATCTCGCGTATCCACTGGCTTGCTCTTATCGAACTTAAGTCAAAAAGTTCGCGAAGTCGTGCATTGCTAATACGCCCTTCCCAGGTGAGCAGCAGCTTGAGCAGTCGTAATCGATTCGGATCAAACTTTTTGGCCATAGCGGCAAATCTTGTTATGATAATTTATATGTTATGATATTTTATATCATATGATAATTTATATGCAATTTAATTATCACTTCAGCCAACACTCTTTTGTTACAACTTAATGGCGTTATGTAGTATTTATGCACGAAAAGAAAGTAAGGTTTGCCAAAGATTTCTTACGCTTCCAGGTACAAAATTACATATCAACGACGGTAGCGTAACTCAATGAGCAAAAGTATACTTCGCACTCGTATTAGCCCTCCTACCTTAATGAAAAAAACTGTTAAATATCGTCTGATAGACCTGTTCTCCGGCGCTGGCGGAATGACCCTCGGATTTACTGATGAAAGATTCTGCGGGGGCTTTGAATGTGTGCTGTCTGTAGATAACGATGCCGCAGCAATGGCGACACATAAAGCAGCATATGCAGCTCCTGGCGTTGTTGGAAACATAGAAAATTGGCTTGAATCCAATCCAGACATCCCACAAGCCGACATCGTAATTGGTGGACCGCCATGTCAAGGTTTTAGTCTGCTCAACAAGAACAGAGTGGGAGATGGGCGTCGCGCCTTGTGGGAGCCTTACATGGATGTAGTCGAACACTGCGGGGCAACCATGTTCGTCATGGAAAACGTTCCAGAGCTGTTGCGCTCATACGAATTTAATGATGTTGCTAAGCGTGCAAAAAAAATGGGGTTCAGCCTTATTCACGATGTGGTGAATGCTGCTGATTATGGGGTCCCTCAGACGCGAAAACGAGCAATTATCATCGGTTGGAAGAAAGGTTTGACTGGTGTGCCAACCCTTCCAGAACAAACGCACTCGAAAAATGGGGAAGTCTTCCCAGCTTGGCGCAGTGTTCGCGATGTAATCGCGGACTTGCCTGAGCCGGAGGGGATTGAAATACGTAGCTGCCCACCGCCACTTAATCTTCATTTTGGGCGGACGCCAACGCAGGTTAGTCTTGCTCGTTATCGTGTCGTTCCTCCCGGAGGGAATCGTTTTGACTTGCAACGCAATGCACCGGAAATAACGCCAGCATGCTGGATTCGCAAAACATCTGGCGGGACCGATTTGTTTGGGCGCCTCTGGTGGGATAGACCCAGCGTGACAATTCGGACGGAATTTTTTAAGCCGGAGAAAGGGCGTTATCTACACCCCGAAAAGCATCGTCCAATTACTCACCGAGAGGCTGCTCGCATCATGGGCTTCCCCGACGATTTCCCGTTTGTTGGCTCGAAGACGGAAATCGCCCGTCAGATTGGCAATGCAGTACCGCCACCCTTGGCAGGCGCAATAGCCAAGGTCATCTATAAAGCTCTCTACGCCAAGGTATTGACCAAGGCCGCATAACTATGGCTGATAGCTTGACGCCATAGCAGCGTAAACGTTGCATGAGTAGCGTGAAGAATCGCAATACCGATATAGAGCTAACATTACGTAAAGCTTTATGGAAGGCAGGTTTACGATATCGGCTCAATGCAATAATAACCGGCAAACCAGACCTGGTTTTTATCAAAAATAGACTCGCCGTATTTGTTGATGGGTGTTATTGGCATGGCTGCCCTGAACATGGACTAATTCCAAAAACGAATGAATTGTTTTGGCTGCAGAAGATAAGCAGGAATGTCGCTCGCGATGCGACCGTCAATGATTCTCTTGTGGCCGCCGGTTGGTATGTTTTAAGATTCTGGCAGCATGAAATCAAACAGGATTTGAGAGGGTGTGTTCATCGGGTCGAACAAGCTCTTATTCCAGCATACGGGAAAGATAAAATGGCTCGACGTTCTAGGCAAGAAGATCCAGAATCACTTCGCAAGAAATTGCTCGATCTCATAAAGAATTTTGAGTCCGAGTTAAAGAGTAATGATCTTCGAGGGAAGGTTATTGCGCTTGCGCCTGTACATCATATCCTTCGAGACTTGGGCAGCTCGCTTATACCGAAAGGGGAAGCAGCTACAGCGCGCGACCGAATTATTCTCTATCTGGCAAAATATCCACGTCAGGTCATCAACGGGAATGAACTAATGGTTATTTCGGGCATTGGCGAATGGGCTAGGCGTGTACGAGAGCTGCGCGTTGAATTTGGTTGGAGTATTGCAACGGGCGTAACTGCGAAGGAAATGCTTGAAGAGGGTGAACTCAACTTGTTAGAGCTTGGTATCGAAAAGCTGAGTCCAGATGATTATATTCTTTTAGATGAGCAACAGGATAGAGACGCCGCATTCCGATGGAATAAGGCGAATGCGATTCGCAAAAAGAAATCGGCTGTCAAAGACAAGATTCTTGAATTTATGTTGGTTAATGTCGGCAAGCCCGTAACTGGGGAAGAGCTTCGCTATGTTGCTGGTGACAAAACTGAATGGGCGCGGCGGGTTCGCGAGCTTCGCACCGAAGAAGGGTGGGCTGTAACAACAAAAAATATGGGGCGTCCAGATTTGCCGATAGGCGTATATCTCCTCGAAGATACCCATCAAGCGCCGCCGCATGATCGAAAGATTCCAGACGACGTAAGGCGTGCGGTTCTTGTTAGAGATGAATATTCATGTCAACACTGCATGTGGAATTACACCCAGTGGAATAAGGCTGACCCAAGGCACCTTGAATTACACCACATACTTCATCACGCTAAGGGTGGGGAAAATTCTAAATCCAACTTAATTACTCTTTGCACGGTTTGCCATGACAAAGTCCACCGCGAAGAGAAATAATTGTATTTAGTAAGAAGTCTGTCCGAAAATGTTTATTTCCATGACCTTCCACTTTGTGTCGAAGGTTACTTTACGCAAATCTTGGAACCGTCTCTTCCGAAACAATGCAGCTACTCAAAACTTCCCAAGCAGACGCTAACCTACTGATCTAGCAAAGCACAGGGATATTGCATTCTGGTAGCATAATCGATCAGATCATCGTATAAAATTGAAATAAGACAAATATGAACACATCTACTTCAGCATTTAATCTTGATTCTGGAAAAGCAAAGCTAGTGCGGTTGGAAGATTTATTTTCGGTCAAACTTGCTATTCCAATTTTTCAGCGTCCGTATGACTGGCGAAAAAAGCAGGTAGAAGAGCTCATCAGCGATCTCAAGAGCTGCACTAATACTCCTCTATTTCTCGGGTTGGTCGTACTCTATCGCGAAGAAAGCGGAATCTACACTATCATCGACGGCCAGCAACGCATTACCTCTTTATTACTACTCCTTGGCTCAAAAGGAAAGGCACCATCTGTCCTTCCACAACTAAGATCTGATGATAACGATTTTTTCCGACGTCTAGTGACAGAGTTAAATTACTCCAATGAAGCTACGCCTGATACGTTATCGCAGCGTCTACTCAAAGATGCGTATGATCATTTCGCAGGGACGACAAATGAAGTAGTTAATGCAGCCCAACAAACCACATGCATAGTTTATGTTGCACCAAAATTGGCAGGTGCGACATCGCTTTTTGAGCGTATAAATTTACGTGGCCGAGATGTGTCTCAATTTGACCTTGTAAAAAACCGAATCATCGGATGGCTGGCTACTCTAAATGACACGCTGGCGCATGAGGTAAGAGGTACTGTCACAAATGGTTACGACAAGCTATATCGGATGCTTAATCCGAAAGTCAAAGTAAATTCTACTCAACCCACGGAGTTTGATTCTGATCGACTACTTCGCGTCCATTGGATTCTGTTTAGGCAAAGTGCATTCGGCAGTTCAGATCATGTCATTGATGCTATTGAAGATGAACGCCAGAGTCTTGCCAACACCCCTGACAAACTGAAAAAATACATTCAGACTTACATCGATACGTTGAATGACGTAACCCGTTTTTGGGTAACTATCCAAGACCCTTCACGCCTACCCCAAGATGCGGCTCCTTCAATTCGCTCTGCCTTGAATGAATTCCATCGGCTAAATCGTTTTGCGGAAATGGAACCGCTAATTGTTGCTGTAATGCTCCGTTTCGGCTTGGGAGATGATGCGGCTGATTTCATTAAAATGTGTACGATTGCATCATTCAGAGATGCATTGGCAAAGCGACGTGGAAATCGCGGTAGGTCACCTAAATGGACAATGGCAAGAGCGATTTATCAGCGAACTTGTACCGATGCAACAGGAGCTGAAATCACAACCACACGCGATTTGGCACACCATTTTTTTTGGAAAACAGTAACTTGGTGGAGTATTGACGAATGCAAAGTGCTTTGTGACGAAGATGCTGCGTCTTCGGACTGCGCAAGTCCTTCAATTAGCTCTGGAGCCTTCTACCAAGAATTCGGTCATGTTATGCACTATTTCTTTTGGGAATATGGACTGATTCTAGGCGAACGCTCCTTGAAACAGATTTATGGTAGCCAATCAGTCCAAGTGAATCAGTTTTCAAATGACGAATATTGGAAAGTATTCCGATCACACTGGGATATTGAACACATATTTCCGGTTAGACCGGACCAAAAGGACGCTCAAGATAAAGGACACCTAACTAAATTGCGCCATCACGAAAAGGTAATGCATCATTGGCTAAACCACATCGGCAACCTTACAGTCGTCCCAAGAGGAGAAAATCGCGGTCTACTGAGCAATAGTGACTTTCTTTCAAAACGCGAAGCCATGCTTCAACGAGGCGAGGTTCGATTTAATGAACTATTTAGAGATAGCAAATACATCGGCAACCTAGTTGATCGCCCTTTCTGGGGGGCGAATAACTGCAAAAAACGGTTTGATTATCTTTCGCAATTTGCAGATGTGCGATGGGGATTAGCAGCGGTAAAAGCACTTGGAGTTGGCAAGTATGACAGACGAGTAAAATTTGATCTGAATACTGAAACCGATGAGGAAGATGATGGAGTTTGATAGGTAATTATTAGTGGATTGAGTTCAAGCAGAGTAGCCAATCATTATTCGATATTGGAAGTCCGTAATTGGCACGAATGGGCAATGTTACCTTTCTAATTGCCTGCCACAAAGAGGACGCCCATTGTTTACTCAGTCCAGGGTGGAGCGACGGTCCGCAATTGCTGAGGAGTGGCTGTTTGTAGAGACTCCCTTGACTGCCCATTCTTGGCACCGAGCGGCCATTCGATCCTTCGAGTAGTTTACCCTAAAGCGATGGTGTACCAATTTCTGATGTTTTTGAGGAGTCAGGAGAACAGAGAATGTCCCGGCAGGAATGAAATTCCGTTTACACAAATTTCGGAACTCCCTCAATTCTGAAAAGGAATTTTTTTTATCTCGCTTACTGCATCCCCAAACCCGCGAAGCCACCAATCCAACATCGCCGTATCCACCACCGTTGCACAGATTTCATAAGAATTTCCATGGTCTTTAACTTGCTGGTCTGCCGATAGCGGAGATTCTAGCAGGTGGTAACCAGCATCCTTATTGATCCAGAAAGTAAGCTTGATGTGCTGTCCGGTTCCGTATCCAAATCGCCCGTCGTTATCGTACTTCTCCAAATCGAAATCCTTGGGCCGATCAAAGGAAAAAGTGGACGCCTGTGCTGATACTATTCGGTGAAGCGCCAGACTCCGCTCATTGTCGTAATCCTTGAAGCGGCATATGAGATACAGGCGCGGACCCTGCTGCGCCAAGCCAAGAGGCATCACTTCCGCTTGGGTTCGTTTGCCGGCGGCATTTTCGTAATTCACACTCAGCCAGAAGTTGGAATACAGTGCATTGCTGACCTGTTCGAATACGCCCGGCTTGATTTTGGGCGGAAGCAGCGGTTGGGTGGTGCTAACCACGCGAACCTTTGACAACCATTCCCGCTCGCGCCTGCCCTTGCCTTCATTGTATGGAGCAAGGTTCTTGCGGGCCTGCTCAAAGAATCCCTCCATGGATTTTGTCAGGCTGGCTGGAAGCAGGCTACTTAGGTGTTTCTCGGCCAAGTTAAGCAGCAGCGATTCCTGTTCGGTGAGCATCGGTAATGCCATGCCACGTGCTTGTTCTTTCCAGCGGTAGCCATACGGCTTGGTACGGTCATCACGCTCAATATCAAAATAGTCGCTAAGCATTTCCAGTTGTCGCTGGATAGTACGGATGTCTCGACCAACTTCGGTATCGGCAAGTTGCTCATGCAGTTCTTTAGCTGT
>Ga0307377_10003623_pt1 | contig 17304 bp, 12 predicted proteins | sample TR3MG_FD_202535 | JGI IMG/M metagenome (GOLD analysis project Ga0307377, IMG submission 202535) | Soil microbial communities from Risofladan, Vaasa, Finland - TR-3 | ecosystem: Environmental > Terrestrial > Soil > Coastal area > Acid sulfate soil | place: Finland: Risofladan, Vaasa | collected... | reverse complement strand
GTGACGCCAATATCATCCTTATCACCTGGTTCTGCATCAAATCCATCAACCTTCATTCCAATACTTCCGGGAACAAAGTTTGTGCAGTTTCTAATATAAGGACCTTGAGTAATTGGACCAACACCAGGAGAGTATGGTGGGAATACAACACCACCACCTTCATAAGTATGTGGAATTGTAGAAACCCCAGTATTCACAACAAATGTAGTTCCAGTTCCAATGACTTCTGTTACTTTAAAATCATAACCTAGATTGCCCGTTGGATAGAGTGTAGTTGTTCCTGCACCACTGGTACAAGAGAATTCTAGGTCGTGGAGTCTTACAAACTGACCTACCTTAACAAAAGCACCGGCAGCAGTGATAGTTGTAATTCCAGTTGCATTATCATAAGAAGCAGTCGTAACACCAATTGCACGATTAACTACAAATCCACCCCCAACATAAGTATGAGGAATTGTAGAAACACCAGTATTGATTACGAAAGAACCGTTATCATTAACTGTCGTAACATCAAACTGATAACCATAAGCACCTGATGGATATCTTTGAGTACCGATAGAACCACCTGAAGTACATTCAAAGAGCAAATCTCTTACTTCTACAATATCACCTGGTTTAACTGATAGTGTTGGAGCAAGTATTGTTGTTTCACCAGATGTATTATCATAAACAGCACTAGTAACACCAATCACAGAATCAGTTCCAATACCAGAATTTCCTGGGAATGTAGTATTAATTCCAACACCAAGAACAGATAATCCCTGGTCTAGGATTGTAGTTACAACGCCAACACAAGAATAGATTGCAGAAACAACATTTGCACAAGAACCAATATCTTCATTAGAACCAGTTGCAGCATCTGCCTGCATCGCAAGGTCTTTGACCTGACTATATTGTGTCTGGTAGTTTCCATTCCAGGAAACATTATTGATACAAGAGCGAGCAATACCTGCTGCGTAATTCAATGCTTCAATTGTTGCTTCTTTTACACTATATCCATTTGTATCTGTTCCAGTAATGTGAAGTAGTGAACCAGCATCATCAAAATAAGACCTACCAGCACCAACACACTTAAGATTTCCACCTCTTGTAATGTCGTGGATGATTGATTTCATTACATCTTTAATATCATCACTACAGTTGACTGGTGAAATAGGACTACCGGAACCGTCAACAACCACAAAGGCAGGATTCTTATAATCGGTACTTGTTAAATATCCAACGGTTTCTGCAGCAATAAAATCAAGGTTATAACGAATCATTCTTGCAGCATCAAAGAATCTATCAGTTGCAACACCAACAAGTGGTTGAAGAGCAACGATTGCTGCCCCATCAGTCATATTAGGACCGATGAAACTTAAATCAGTGATGTGACAACTGTTATTCACATAGAATAAATCTCTATCAACATACTTTGGAGTTACTACACAGTTGCGAAGTTCTGTACCTTCAACTGCAACTCTTCTTGTAAGATAGATTGGATTTTCTTCAACATAAACTCCAGGAAAGACCTTAATCGTATCACCCGGAAATGCAATCGCAGCAGCTGCTTTAATTGTTCTCTTAGAATCACTTTCCGTGAGTCCACTGTTTGTATCATTACCATTTTGAGTTACAAAGATAGTCTTACCAATTGGGAAGTAAGAATCAATATTTACAACACCCTTACCTTGTGCTTGAGTAGAAGAAAGTCTTACTCCAATACCTGCTGTAATTTGTGTAACGATTCCAGCAAGTGCTTCACCACTTCCAAGATATGTAAGTGCATCAACAGTTGTTGCAGTTACTGTTTCTGCTACTGATATATTTGTTGCTGTGAGAAATCCAACAGTTGCAGTACCAGATACGTGAATATCTGTTGCAGTTAAGAATCCTACAGTTGCAGTGGTTCCAACACTAATACTACCAGAAACATTGATGTTTCCACCAACATCTAATCTTTCTGTTGGAACTGTAGAACCAATACCAAGATTTCCTGGATTTGAAATAAAGACTAATTCACTCTTTGCAATTCCAATCGGTTGGAAACCAGAGTCTTCTGCGAATGTTGGATAATAAGTGGTTGTTGTGCTTATGTTTTGGATTGAGGTGTTTGATGCTGCAGACCAGTTTGGAGGTAATCCAGCACCTCTAGAGACTAATACTTCACCATCAAGTCCAGCATAAAACTCTCTTGTGACATTAATTGTTGTGGTAATTGGAGTACCAAATCTATTATGGTCTGGTAGTATACCAACAGAATTGATACCAACGGAAATAACAACTGTTCCTGGATTGATATCTGTTCCTGCATCATCAACGAAATCTGAAATCTCAATACCAGTCGTATCAATACCACTGATGATACTGCGATCAGTTCCAGAAAGAATACCAACTCTTGATGTTAATTGACCACCTTCAAGATATAAAGAACCTCCAAGTAGTACAGTTCCTCTTACATCAAGATCATAATTTGGTTGACTTGTTTTAATACCAACTTGACCGTCATTGTCAATAATGAATGATGTGGAATCTGGATTTGCATTATCTTCTACTCTTAATGCATTTCCAGAACCAGTTTGAGTGATTCTTACTAAATCATCTGCAGTAGAACCAGAGAATATACCAGAACTACTTACACTTAATTCTGTTACGGATGCAATACCACCAATAACATTAATTGCTGTGGTTGCTGTTGCTGCATTAACAGCGTCTGGTTTAGACCAAATAGGAGGTAGATTATTTCCTTGAGATACAAGAGTTTGGCCTGATTCGCCAGAAACTTTATATCTTTGGAAACTAAAAGTTACTGTTGTAAGTCCAGTATTAGTGTGATTTGGAACAATTGCAAGAGAACTTGCACCAATACTGACAATTCTTGTATTATTTTGTAAAAATGTTCCTGTTACATAATCACCAACTAAAAGACCAGAAGTATTAATTCCGGAAATAAAGTCGAGAGAGAATGATGAAGTGATACCGGTGGTAGATCCAATGCTAGGACTTGCAGTTGGAACATAAATTACACCACTTAATGATATATTACCATTAACGGATAAGGTGTAGTCGGGAGTAGTTGTACCGATGCCAACTTTTTGACCTTCAGTGAAGATCAAATTATCTGCTACTTCCAGACCGTTCTTTACGACAAACGACTTGTTAACACTCATTTGTTCTCCTTAGAGGTTCACTATCCCCTCTTTTTTATTATTTATAATTTTAATAATCAAACAAATATAATCAATCCGTCATTCAAAACTTGTGCGCTACTATAACTTACTTTGCCAGGTTGTCCTGTAATCAGTCCTTTAGTTTCAACTCTTAGTGATATTATTCCCCCAATTACAGTGTGAGTTCCTGAAGTATTTCCAAATCTAATCACAGATCCACTATAAGAATGGGCTCCATAGTTGTTATGGTTTGAAATGTAACCCGATCCTTCTCCGGCAAAATATATTACACTACCATCAACTGCAAGAATTCCAGACTCTTTGTTATGAATCACGCAACAATCTCCAAAGGTTTTGATTGTTCCTCCATTTTCTGCAAGATAACCTCTCATACAATCAACAATTTGCACATTCACTGCATCTATTGCAGAACCCGCTCCTTCTGCTCCCAATCCCCATCCATTTATTGAAATTGTTCCTGCAGGATTTGATTCAGTCACAGCACCAAAGCCATGAACGCAGCAATTTTCTAGTCTGATAGAACCAGTAATTCCTCTCCCCCAAATATTAGAGTTTTTATTAAATGTACCGGGACTTCCACCATATCTTCCAAAAATTCCAATATCTCTAAATCCACCACCACCCCTACTACCAAAAGTATAAGGTGCTCTACCCACTGGACCATTTCTAGCAAAGTGAAATCTTGTTTGATAAAATGCTGCGAGAAGTGCATATCTATCTTCTACAGTTGAAGCAGAAGACAATGCTGAGTTTGATGGTCTATTTGACCAATTGAGGTTTACTGTAGATCTTATAGATATATTCGCTCCTTGTGGGTGATTTAGAGTTAATGGACTAAAATTAAAATCTCCGCTTGGATTATCTCCAAAATAATAGTCTCCAGGGGGACAAAATAAGTAAGCAGTTATAGCATCATTTGTAGCAAATCTTTTACTCAAAAGATCATTATATGCTTTTCTAAAAAGATTTGCATTTGCAACATAATCCGTTGCAGATATTGTTCCATAATCAGTCAAGTAGACATTAATATTAGATGTGATGAGTTCAGAACTATCTCTAAACTGCGAAAGTCTTTGTGGCATTTTAGGTCTCCTTGATTAGTTTACAATACGCCAATCATAAGTAGAACCACACCACATCAAAGTAATTGCTTGACCATCGACATCCATAATAAAGGTATCTCCATTAGATCCACCTTGAATTTTATCGGCATTATTTGGATCTATTGTTATATTCTGTTTGTATGCATTACCAGTATTACTTGCACCTGTTCCCAAATCAACAATACGAATCCAGTCTCCAAGTTGCACTGAAGAACCAATAGGAAGAACCACTGTTCTTGCACTAGAAGTGTTTAATAGTAAAACTTTATTCATATCACTTGCGGTCAAAGTGACATTTGTTGACATTACAGTATCATTATATACAGAAAATCTAGTCCTTCCCGTAATTACACCTTCACATTCAATTGAAGGAACATTTATAATAGGACTATTATTTAAGTTGAGATTGTCGCCAGAAGGTAGTTCTTTAAACTTATTGTCTGAAGAATCAAATATTAATGGATATCTATCAGCCATTTTTAGAGTTTTCTTTTATTTATGGGGTATATGGTTCCATAATAGAAGTTACATTTGAAGTATTAAAGTTTGAAGTATACTTTGCGATACCCTTATATAATCTCAAGTCTTGAATATGGACATCATCTGGAGTAAGTCTTTGGAAATTTGGAATTGCAAAATTATATCCAGTAGAAGTCAAATCCATAGACCTACTTCCACTTGTTACATTGGAACCATTCACCCAAATTCTAAAAGTACTTCCACTTCTTGTAAGCGCAATATGATTCCAAGTATTTACTCCAAATACTTGATAAGTTGTCTCACATATTGTTTGTACAACTCCATTTGAATTTGGGTAACCCAATAATAAACCTCTTTTAAATTGACTAGAATTTATCCAGTTATCCCCCTTAACAAATAACTGGAAAAAATAGTCATTTATATTTTTACTATCAATGTATGAAGGGTAAAATATAGACATTCCCGATTCACCACCAAAATTAAATCCACTAAATCTCATCCATAATTCTACAGTAAAATCAGAATAATTGAGAGATTGTGTAGAGTCTGTATCAATTCTAACAAATGTGGTTTCAAATGTTCCCGTTGTAGTTCCTTTTGCCAGTTTAAGAGATCCAATATCTCCGTAATACTTGCTTTGGTCGGTAGATATGCTTGGTTGATTTGCATAATACGTGTATATTTGAGATTGTGCTCGTAATCCTCCACTCAATAAACTCTTCTCCCTCACTTCTGGACTCATATCCTGGACTTCATTTATCACATTAAATGGAATCGAATAAATTAACTTATCCGCATTTATATCCGAATTTGGATTGATAGTTCTATTTTTAGCATTCCAAGTTGTCGATGTATTTGCAAGTTTCACAACAACATTCTTTTCTTCCAACCAAACAGAAGATGTATCAACTCTTAATTGAAGTTGATCGTCATTTTTGATGGTTGTAGATTTAACAAATGAACTGCCATTTACTGATAATAACCCATCTGCGGAAGTAATAGAAATATTAAAATCAATTCCACCAGAAAGACCTGCAATAGTTACTATTTCACTTAAAATTTGAGAACTTAACTCTACACCAGATACATTAGTAAATGATAAGTTAGAAGGAACACTATCTAAAGTAGTAACACTCCAACTTGTTGTTGCAGATCCAACAGTAGAATCTTCCGAAAGTGCAGTTCTTACTGTTGCATTTTTTGTTGTTGCATTTAAAGCTGATGATGTTAATTTTAATCTTAATATATCACCATTTTTTACAGTAGATGATGTCACAAAATCTCCATAATTTGCACTCAACAATCCTTCAGTTGAAATAATGTCTGCAGTATAATCAAAAGAATCAGTAAGACCTTGTACAGTATAAGTATCACTGATAGTTTCAATAGAATAACCAACATTATTTGCATTAGAAAATGCTAAATTTTGCGCTTTTTCTGCTTTCTTTGTTACTACTGTCCAAGTAAATTCTTTTTTTCCAATTGTAACCGTTGTACTATATGTTCTACCATAATATTCAGTTCCCACTTCACTACCTTGAAAAGTTCTATCATCAAATTGTATAGAATTATTTGGGAAAAATGTATAATTACCACTTCTTAATCCAAATGTAAGATTACTGGATAAAGATACATTATATTCGGATAAAGATCTATCAACTATAGTTAGGTTATTGTTTAAAATTTTTGGTATAACTGCAAATATTCGAAGTGAAATTATATTTCCATTTCTTACATAAGTTGGTTGAGTGCTATAATCAAGTATTGGAAAATCCGAATCAAAAGTAGTTGCTGTTTGGTCAAAAGTTATAAATGAATTATCAAAAGTTTTATCAAATGAAACATTACCACCATAATACTCTCCGTCACCAGTAATTGAAATTGGAACCTTATAGTTAATATCCTCAACGAATTTGAGACTGGTATTATATATTTGACCCGGTTCTGCATCTATCAGATCGCCAAAATCAATATCAAAGGGATAATTGTCATAAGTACCTCTAAAAGAGTACTCTGATGCGTTACCAATTGCTCCTAGTAATGGCATTTTACTTTATTGCTGAGTATATTGTGATAAAGATCTTAATACTGTAAATCGATCACCTATTGCACCAGATAATGCTTTTTTAATAATCACATAAGTGTACATATCAATACCTGAAGGATTTCCTTCAGTTATTGTTAGGTCTCCATATTCAAATACAGTAATAGGGGAACTATCAATCAAAATACTGTTATTATAGAAAGCAGTTCCACCTTGAGTCGTCATAATTGCGACTGTGAGCGTTTCACCGACATTCATAAAATTATCCAAAGATTCAATATCGCTTGATCTGAAGTTGACTGCCCAATTTCCAGTAGCAGAAGAAGTATAATAGTAAACATTATTATCACTCAAGTCAACATTTAAAGTTGCGACTGAACCTAGTATAGTTGTAGTATCAACCGTCACTCTTTCAATAACTTCACCTACGTTAAGAATTCCATCAATAAATGTTTTTCCATTAACTCTTAATTTATAATCAGCATCTGCTTGTGTTGTACCAATACCAACATTTAATGTAGTATGAATACCAGTTGGAGATGTTTTCCAAATCGGATCCAATCCACTTAAACCAGAACCATCACCATAGTATGTTCCATAATGAGTTCCAGTCCAAATTCCAACATAATTACCATCACTATTTTGAATAGGACCAAATTTTCTCCACTCATTATTGGTTGTATAAATCCATCCTGTATAACCACCATCATCTGGTTGTGAATAGTATTCGACATCACCTGCAGTTGCTGCAGTAATTGGAGTTGAAATTCCTACAGTATACTTCCTAGAAATAGTTGCATTTCCTTGTAAGTATAATGAATTTGACTCGACTCCACGAGAAGAATTGGAAGTAATCTTATCATTAAAGACTACTGGACCATTAAATTCAGAGACATTATTTCCACCTTTACCACCCTCAACTTTAATTGATCTAGTAATATTGATATTTTCTGTATTAACGATATTGATTGCTGCTGCAGTTCCCGTTTCAACAAAAAGTTCTTCACCGCGAACGGATGGAACAGGAGCATCAAATACATCCTCTTGTCCTGTAGCAGAACTTACTCTCTTGTTTCCAATATAAAAATCACCATCACTATTCATTCCAGTATAAACATTAATACCACCATCAACTTTAAATGATTGTGATAGTAACTCTTCTTGCTCACTAATTTGACGATCTTGGCGATCAGGGAAAGCATTTGAGTAGTTTCCGGGACCAAATCCAACATATTCAAAAGTATGACCGGAAGCGCGGAGAATTGAATGTCTACGGAACTCAATTGGATATGGGTAGATTTTTCTAACTATAGAACCAGATACGTGAGAAGCACTACGAGTTCCTAGAAGTCCTCTAAAAATAGCAACTGGATTTCCATCAACAGTCTCACGAATTCTCATAATTTCATTATCAATTTCAATATAGTCACCAATCTTAAGACCAATTGAATCAATAGAGGTGATTGAAATAGTTGTAGCAGTTGTCGTAATTCCTACTGATGTGGTTCCAGTAATTCCTCCATACTGCTTTATAATTCTTCCTTCATCTCTTCCAGTATTATTTCCACCTTTAGAACTATAGCCATATGGATGAAGTATAATCGTTCCTGTAGTTGCTGGTAGTACAGTAGATACTCCAACATTCAAGTTAAGAGAAGTGAGCGAATTTACTTTAGAAACCAAGAAGTTTCCATTATAAAAAGAACTATCTGCACCAGAAACTTTTACTTTGTTTGAAACTAAAAGACCGTGAGAAGAAGCAAATGTTACTGTAGCGATTCCAGTTACATTGCTATATGAGAAAGAACTCGCAGTAAGTGATTTTCCAGTTAGATATGCATTAGAACTTGTTGTTACGGTATTTCCAATTCCTGTAGTTGATGCACTAGAAACTGCACCAGAGGAAGAAACTTGAATCTCTCTACTTGTTGATATTCCAGTGATTCTATAAAGATCATTATACTGACTGTAAGATTCTGCAGTGATTCCATTCAGTTGAATTACTTCTCCAGTGTGATCATAAATTGAAGAAACAGTTACTGTTCCTGGAGTGTGTCCTGCTGTTGTAGCAACACCAACAACTGTTAATACATCACCAACCTGATATGCACTACCACCATCTACTACTTCAACATTAGTAATTGCACCTGAAGGATTGATTTTGATGACTGCAGAAGCACCTTCACCAGAACCACCAGTCAGTGATGCATTATATAAAGTCTCAATTGCACCAGTTGTTCCATATGCAGAACCGGCAGTGGTAATTGTAAGATCAGTGATTGGATTTAAACCGTGATCTAAATCAGTGTGAAATGTATGAGCAGTTCCTGTAATATTACTTACAATATCTGTTAATCCAAATCCAACTCTATTTTCAAATAAGAAATCTTCTAAAGTTTCCTTTGTAATACTCTTTTGAGGATCATTAACAATAACCTGGCCAATTGGATCTGGGAGTGCGAAACTTTGAGAAGCCTCTGGATCTGAAATTACATTATCCCTATCAAGTTGAGGATAAAGATATTGGACAGGTTGTGATAGTCTTACACCTTCAAATGGTGCTACTGTTGGTTTATTGGAAGAATTAATAACTGAAATATGATAAATTCCATCCTGTTGATTTTGAACATACTCTTGAACTTGTTCTGTTCTGTATACGATATAAGTTCCGGGAAGTTTCTTGCGATTGAAATATGGAAGTGAACTATTTCTTACTGAAGTATTATCCAAGAAAGTTCCTGGATTATTAGTCAGTGCATAAGAAAATTCTTTTCTACTTGGAATATCTGTTACTGTATATGATCCATTATAACCTGAAGTGGAAATCCCACTAACATTATTTGAACTTAATACATTTAAAACTTCAACTTGAGATCCAACAGATAAATGATGAGGAATTTCTGTTTGAATTGTTGCAACAGATCCAACCCAAGATGCATTAGAAATGAATCTTGTATTTTTAAGTTGTGTAGAATTTAATAGTGATTTTGTGGAATTATCTGGGCTGTATTGATATTCAATTTCAGTATCACTTGCAGGTAATGTCGTTGAATCTTGAACAATATAACCATCAAGTGGTGGTCTTGCTTTGATTGAAGTATCACGCGGAATTACATATCTAAATTTATAAAGGGTATCTTCTAAATTGCGATTATCTAAAGTTCTAGAGATATAAGTTCTTGGACTTACCGAAATCGCAGAGGAAGATATTGCATTATAAATTGCATTATTTGCATTTACATTTAAGTACCACTGATTGTTTGCTAGGTCATATTGAATTGGGTGACCAACATCACCAGAAGATTTGTCTGATACTCTACTTACAACTTTTAAGTTAGCAGTTTTTGCTGTAAGAATATCAATTGCATAAGAATCAATATTTCCATTTTCTGCATCATTTAAAGAAGATGCAAGACGAACTTGTGTGCTACCAATACCAGTTGCTGTCGAATTAGTAATTGCATAATAAACTGAATTGTGATCTAAACCATCAGGGATTTCTCCAGTCTCACTGATGATTCTCACAGTCTCTCCATTAAGAATATCGTGTGGAGCAGTTAATGAAATTGTATTTGCTGAAATATTATTAGTAACACCATTTGCAAGTTTTGCTACATCATATTCTTTTTGATAATTGGTTCCCGCAGAACCATCCATTACAACAGTTGCAGAATATGTTGTAGATACGCCTGAATTTGTAAGAATAACATTCAACTGGTCATTTTGCTTTGCACCAATTCTATAACCATCAATTACACTGATAGGTCTTTGATTTTCATTAGTTTCATTATAAAGATAAAGCCTGGAATTATTTCCAACACTTACAGTTTTGGCAACATCAATCGCATTAAATTCAATCGTTATTTCACCAGACTCAATCTCTTTTGGTGGTACAATATGACTAATATAACCTAGATCATCGCGGATAAACTTATCGTCTCTAAATCCTTTTGATATTAATGATTTTGCGCCAAAGTTTGAGTTTGAGTTTGTGATGGACATATCTCCACCACTATCTGCTTCAAAATGATAAGCATAACCAATCGCAAAAATAGAAACGCACTGAATAAATGCATTATTGCTTGCTTTGATGTGATAAGACTCATAAGATGGTTTATAGCGAGCAAGTGAATCAGAGTAGATGTTCGCTACATTTGTTGTATCAATATACTTACCAGTCGTTGGATCATACTTTACAAAAGCATTATTATCTTTCTGTAGAGAAATACCTGTAAATTGAGCAACAACCATACTCTTGAATCCAGTTACAGAACTTCCATCTGCGTGCATTCCACAGAGTCCGTAAACAGATCTCAATGAACAGTTAAAGATATAAGGTGATGCTGATGTAACAGTATCAACTACAATGTTGAGTGTTCCTTGACCAGAAATATAATCGATTCCAGTTGGTGGTGGACTTGAAGTTGCATACTTAATTTCAGTATCGCTTACAACTTCTTTAACTACATATTGTCCATTAAAGGTACTGATACCAACACTGTTAATACGAATTGGAGTATCAACATCAAGTCCAGTAACCTCTTCAGCAAGAGTAACTGTGATTTCTGTTCTATCACCACCACCTACACCATCTCCAGCACGAATACTTGAGATTCCAACTTCCTCACCACGAGATCCAACAATTCGGTATTCATCAATTTTGGATTCAATATCTACAATACTTGGATAATCCGGAGAAATTGGTCTTCCACTAGAGTTTCCATAAGCAAGACCAATTTTCTCATAGTAAATATCTAAATCTGTTCTATCTGTAGAGTATGTATTAAACGCATCATCAATTGATACAGAATTGGCACCATCAGCATACTCAAATACTGTAAGTTTATTATGTGAGAAATTGGGAACAAATATATTATTAGTATAATCCTTATAACATACTCCATTTGGATTTGCATCAAAGATAGACATCTGCCAAAGATAGCAAGCGCCAGTCAATCTAAAGATAGCAGCCCTTTCAATATTATCGTTTTCTGGGTCTGGTACGTACTTTGGTCTTATTTTTGTCTTACGCAAGTCATAACCAACAATCGAAGTTCCTCTAGGAACCATCACACCACCGTGAATTGAATTAAACTTATAAAGAGCATTATTATCTGCACTAATATCAAAGTTTGTTTGTAAGTCAAACTCATAGAAATCACTTGATGTGGTTCCATCTCTCTTAAGGAATGAAGAACCTGTGATTGGAATCCATCCAGGACGATTATCAATTATATGCTCACCTGGATATAATAGAATCGTTGTATTACCAAACTTATCATTATTTGGTCCAGGAAGGTATGAGAACCTTGCTGCTTCAATTAAAGCACGCTGTAAAGTTTTAAAAGGTCTTGCTGCACTTGTTCCATCATTCTCAATGGAATCCGTAGAGTCTAATGCATTTGGATCAACATATATGATATTGCCACGTACTGAACGTAAAAAGTTCTCTAATCTAGAAAGACCCATCTTATTGATACTTATAGTTTCCGTTATGAGTTATTTATCATACAACAAAACCCTCCGAAGAGGGTTCTGAAGTCACACTTTTTGGGTCACTGTAACGAAATAGTATCGTCTTGTTTATTATACCATTTCTCTTCCTTCCACGTCAACCTTTTCTCCAACTCTTTATCAAATACCATAAGATATCTATGCTTTCTGCTTCTTTCTCTCCATTCACCATCCAATCCTTTGGTTGGTCCTCTAGAGTGCTTGATAAAAGACCCATCAGGTTGCTTAATCCAAAAGTCTGATTTTTTATCTGTCAGGCCATAGTATTGAAAATTGCAAGCTCTGTATATAATTCCAGAGTGGTGATCATTGTCAGCGTAACTAAGAATAGCACGAACGCGGGCATCTTTTCTAAACCTCCTTATACAACGACTAACGAACCAAGATGTAATATTATACTCTTCTTTTTGAAGATTTGGATGTATACAAAGTCGTGAGAGTTCGTATATTCCTTCTTGTTGATTTCTTTCTAGACCAAAAGCACCTACGGCAATTTCTGGAACTGGGAGGCCAGTAAAAATGCAAGCACCAAGGCAGTTGCCAATCCTAAGAGGACATTCCCACTTTGAGTGTTTGAAAAGTCCATAGTTGAAACCCGACTTGTATGTTTTACTCTCATCCTTAAGGTAATGATATGTTAAAAGGAGATGTTCAAGTTCCTTTTTTGTCACCCTCTCTATATAGTATTGACTTTTCATAATAATAGGTATTTTTACTCACTTTGTTTGCATTCTAACATATATTCTACAGTATTTGCTACATCATTCATAGCATCACGAAGGTGTGGTCTCTGCCCTGATTCTTGCTTACAAACGGGACGAGTATTGTCAGTTAAAGTCCAACGCCACTGCTTCATATCAGCACAGTACCAGAGATTAATTTTCATGTTTGAAATGCTCAAGTTCGACCCAATTGAGAAGGGTTTGAAATGCGGTAATTGAAGCATCTGTACAATTATCGTCTTTAAGTTTTTGAACATAATATTCAAGTGCTTCAATGACCATTTGACGGTCTTGTTGTGAAATAAGTGACATTTTGGAGTTATAAAGAACTCAGAGCCCCTGACCCGACTTGAACGGGTGACCTGAAATTTACAAAATTCCTACTCTATCCAACTGAGCTACAAGGGCAAATTAATCAGCAGGCAACATCTCTGGGTTTTCCAGTTCAACCTCAAACAACATAGGATGACACTCTTCATCAATCAAATAGAATGATGTCTTGTATAAATCCTCTGGTTCAAAGCGTCTTTCGTTGTCTGCTAGTTTGATGAGTTCCAAATCAAATAGAGATTCGTCTGGTAACTCATCGAAAGTAAATGGAACCTGATTTATGAAATACATAAGGACAATCATAGTTCCTTTATTGTACCAAACATATCTGGTATCAATACGGTATTTCATAAAGGTTCCGTACTTTTGTATATTTAGAGGATAAAACCTCATAGGAGCGGCGAGACTTGAACTCGCACGGGCTCTACGCCCAGCGGCTTTTAAGGCCGATGTGTCTACCGATTCCACCACGCTCCCAAAAAACTTACGCTTGGTAAGTAACAGGATTATACTTGAGATACTCAAAGAATGTCAACTTCATTTCTTTATGTGACATTCCGCAGTATTTTGCTGCTTGAGGAAGATTCCACTTCGCACGAAACAAGTTCTCATTTGCTTCCTTCACATTCTCTGGTGTTGTTTTCACTGGTTCTTGTTTCAGTGCTTTGTAGTTAATGCGATAAGGATTCATTTTAAAAAAGTATCGTGTGAGAATTTTACCGGGAAAATTTTTGCGACCTAAATGGAATTAAAAGTCGATTTTCCCTCAGAGTGGACTTGCATAAGAGAGTGTCTCTGCATCCACTGTAGCACGAACAAAGTCTAGCACACTCATAAACTCTTCTACCGTATCACAGGTCACTTCCTTGGTGTCTCCTTCGCTGGAATACAGATACACGGTTCGCTTGATGGGGTCCACCACGCAGCGTGTCAGGTACTCGTCTTGCATTCAGTTGTCCGTTGATTACCTAGGTATCATATCACGGTCTAAGGTCCGTGTCAAGAGATTGGGTGAATGATTATATGAATAATAATCTTCCTGTTGCCGAAGAACCATCATTAGACTTAAATTCATATACTCTAAAGTTAGTTCCATTCTCAACTATTTCACTATAATTTACAGTTCCTCCAGTTATTTCAAAAAATGCTTTTGGCCAGTAAGAGGGATATCTAATAATTACAACACCACTACCACCTCTAGCACCATTTTGGTCTCCTCCTCCAGCGCCTCCACCACCACCAAATCCATCAAGTCCTGCAGTTGGGGTTCTAAATCTACTAGTACCAAAGGCATTGAATCCAACTCCACCTCGTCCACCACCACCAGAACCACCATTTCCTGCTCCAGCAAATGGTTGTCCAGAGGGGTCATCATATTGTCCACCACCTCCACCACCAGCATATGTTATTGAAGTTCCTGTGATTGAATGACTTACTCCATTACCCCCATTGCCAGCTTGAGCAAATGAGGAAAATTTTCCACCACCAGCAGAACCTGCTCCACCACCTCCTCCACCACCAGGATATGGAGGAGATCCTGAATATCCTTGACCACCAGAATTGCCTTGCAGTGCAGAAATTCCTGAACAAGGGTCTGTAAATGATTGTGCAGATCCTCCTGGATTAGAAAATGGAGAACCATCTCTAGGACCCCCACCCCCACCAGAACCTCCAGAACTACCAGAAGATCCATAGTTACCTCCTGCACCTCCACCATATCCAGAAACTACCAATGAATCGGAACTTATAGAACTATTATCACCATTTGAGGCAGATCCAAAACTAACTCCTCCAGATCCACCATTTCCAACTGTAATATTTAATATTTCTGATACGATTGGATTTTGACATCCAGGATAATTATTTGGATTTGGTAGAGATGCCGAAAGTCCAAGAATTCCTCTTACAACGCCACCAGCGCCTCCACCACCACCTTGAAATGAAGCACCTCCTCCACCACCACCAACTATTAGATATTCGATACCAGGAGGAATTGAAAAAGTTCTAAAATTCTCAAAACGATATTTAACAATTACTATTCCACTTCCTCCGGGATTTACGGTTGTTGGCAATCCATAAGTACTTCCTCCTCCACCACCTCCAGTATTTGGAGTTCCAGGTTGAATTAGAGCAAGATTAGTTGATGTTGGATTATTACCTTGTATACAAGAATTTCCACCTCCACCTACTCCACCAACTCCTTGAGAAGACCATCCTAATCCACCTCCACCTCCACCAAAATACCGTCTAGAGGGGTCTGGTCCTGATGTTCCGACCGATGATGGATAATTTAAAAATCCTCTTCCAGGTCCACCAGACCCTCCACTAGAACTAGATGGTGCTGATGAACCAGAACCTCCAGCACCTCCACCACCACCAGCAGAAAATTGTGAGTCAAATGAATATGACCCAGAACCTCCAGAATAACCTTGTGGAGGAGATACTGATGGAACATTTCCCAAACCACCTGATGATGCCTGACGAAATCCAGCTCCACCTCCACCTCCACTTCCTCCATTACTACCAGGATTTGAAGTTCTTGCAGTGGAATCTGATTTGTTTAGTGAACCACCTCCACCACCTCCTGCAGCAGTTGCAAAAGAACCGAATGATGAAGGACTTCCATTTGTTCCCTGTCCAGGATTTGATAAACCACCAGCTCCCCCATTTCCAATAGTGATCGGAATGGTAGACTTACCTTGAGGACATATAGTAGAAATTGGATGTATAGTTTCTATTACTCCACCTCCACCTCCTCCAGCGCCACCATCTCTACCACCACCTCCACCTCCGCCGACAACTAAAGATGTGATTGATGTAGGTGAATTTGCTCCCAAAAAATTAATATTGAAAACTCCCGAAGAAGTAAACACATGCATTCTCCAGGTTAATCCTGAATTATCCGTAAAGGTTTGTACAAATTGACCTCCAGTTACAGAAAATCCAGAAGATCCAGAAATACCAAAAAGATTTGTGACTGAAGTAAGAGAAGTAAAAATTGGAGACATAAATTAGTACCTTAAATAACCTCCACTCAAGTTTGAGAGGATTTTATAGTTGAGTGTTGTTGATGCGGAACCAACAGTATTAATTGCAGTGAAATTGAATATATCATATCCAGAAGTATTGCCCGTTGAAACAACTCCAAAAAGATAAGATATATGGGTTTGGACACCAACTGGTGCATTTGCTCCGAATGAAACACCATTTAAGGTAACATTTGTACATGCATATGCTGTTGCTCCTTGATTCACAATTACCGCAAATGAAATAATACGATTATTCAAGGAACCATCAGTTGGAATATTTACAACATTTAATGTAATGGGTCCACTTGGATTTGCACAAAATGCAATATTTCCCTCTCCAGAATTATATGAAAGAGTTACATCATTTCCATTAACTATAGTTAATTTATCTGATGTAGATGCAAGTCTTAAATCAGAAATAGATGCAATTCCAAGTGTAGATGTGCCACTAGAATTGACAAATATAGTTGAACCATCACCAAGAGCACTATAAATCTCTTCAAAGTTACTATTAATTTTTACAGCACCAGTCAATAAACTATCACCACTATTATCATTAGGAGCAGTTCCCGTTCCTATACCTTGATATGCCATCTTTTAATACTTTTTAGTTATTTAGTTTCAGCAAGAATAAGATAATAGCACTCAATTGGTAAGTTGCTGTAAGACTGCAAACGAACCTCTTTAATATCTACAGTCTTTACTATAATATCTTGTGCTGTTCCACAAGGAGTCAATGATACTGTGATTGTCTTTGGGTTTACTGTATCTTCCCATTCCTCTGGGAGTTTAATTGAAGTATTGTTGAATACCTTTCCTCTTGCAATTACAAGATTATCAGTGTCTGTATAAAGTGTGTTTTTCATATCACATCCTGGTTATTAATGTAACCGATTAAACTATTATATCTAT
>Ga0307377_10003622_pt1 | contig 17308 bp, 17 predicted proteins | sample TR3MG_FD_202535 | JGI IMG/M metagenome (GOLD analysis project Ga0307377, IMG submission 202535) | Soil microbial communities from Risofladan, Vaasa, Finland - TR-3 | ecosystem: Environmental > Terrestrial > Soil > Coastal area > Acid sulfate soil | place: Finland: Risofladan, Vaasa | collected... | reverse complement strand
TTTTATTTTGTATTGAATCGGCATCAAGATAATCGTTATCACCTAAATAAGCTCTAAATTTTTTTAAGCCGTTAATTTGATTATCAGATAATTTATTACTGAGTTTTTTGTCAATTGTTTCAGGAATTGTAAAAATCTCAATTTTATTTAAAATGCTTCTTATCGCTTTTTGATCCTCTAAACTAGTAATATATGATTTAATCTCATTGATCCAATTTTCTGTTCTTAGTAAAAGAGCTTTAAATTCTTCAAATGATATTACACTTTCATCATTTAAAGTTCTCATGGATGAAATAGCTTTTTCATATAATTTGTTTAGGGTCAAAATATTTTGCATCTGAGAGAGAAAAATTAAAAGTTTTAGAGGAATTCTGTTAGGTTTATGAATAGGTACGTCGTTAATCTTAGTCAAGGGGTAAAGGTAATTAAAAAAATCAAATTCTACTTTGGATTCGGGTTTTTCAATCCCATAAAAAAGATTTTCCATTTTTTCGTAATAATCGTAGTATTGAGGAATTTCCTCCATCCTCAGAGAAATATGTTTCATTGGATTTGTTCTTAATATCAACATTCGGTAAATTTCTGGATCAGCTAATTCCATATATTTTTTAGGAGTAAAAACAATACCTTTAGATGTCTTCATATCTTGATCCCCTAATCTTAACCATTCATATGGAAGTTTAATTGGACCTTCATATTCATAAATTTCTTGACAAATTTCTATCCCAGTGTCGTATGCTCCTCCTTTTACGCTATGATCTTTACCGGCAGGTTCACACGTTGCATTAAATAAGGCCCATTTTGCAGGCCAATCGACTCTCCAATTTAACTTTAATTTACCACTATAAATAGATTTTTTTCCTTTATAACCACATCCAGGGCACTCGTATAATACTTCTCGTTCTTTTTTTAGATACTTGATGACCCTATTTGGCCGAATACTTCCGTCCGTTGCTTTATACTGTATTTTATTGCATTCATCACAGATCACCATGGCAGGTATCCAAGTCTTTTGCATATCAATAAATAACTGTCTTCGTTCGTTATCCAGTGTTGGTAGTATGTATTTTTTTAATATTTCCTTGATTTTATCAGTATTCTCAAGAGCAACTCTTATTTTTTCTTGCATTTCTCTTTTTTGATATAAATCATATGTCCAGATAATTTCATTTTTTATCCCAAAATATTCGAAGGTCGAAATTAATTCATTTCCAAAATGACGAGCGTAGCTTTCACATCCACAATCTTCAAAGGGACAGGGAATTAACGCAAAGGGTTTACCTAAATAATTCTTTTGATATTCTGTATCTATGTAATATGGAAATCTTTTAGCAGCATCAAAATCGTCCATGAATAAATAAAAAAAGACCTTAGCTCCTTTTTTCTCAAAAATTCTCCTTAAAGCATCGCAAATGATTATCTCTCTTAAAATTCCTATGTGTATATGTCCTGAGGGTGTTTTACCAGTGGAAAAAGTAAATTCTGTTAACTTTTTTTTCGATATTTCTTCCACTGTCTCTTCTAACCAATGAGTGAATACTTTATTTATCAATTATTTTCACTACTTAACAAAACCTTAACTGAGTAAATCATAAAAATTATTTATCATTTTTCATTTTAAATAGTGGTGAAATAGTATTGAGAATAGCCATACTTAATAAAGATCGCTGCAAGCCTGATAAGTGTAGTCCCTTTGGTGAAAAACCATGTATAAAATACTGTCCTAAGGTAAGAACAGGAGATAAAACAATAGTATTAAGCCCTGATGGGAAAAATGTTGAAATTACTGAAAGTCTTTGCACTGGATGCGGTATCTGTATAAAAAAATGTCCATTCAATGCGATAAGCATTATTAACTTACCAGATCCCTTGAAAAATCAGATAACTTATCGATACGGTCCCGATCAATTCTCATTATTTCGAATGGCAATTCCTAAGAAAGGAAAAGTTTTAGGACTAATTGGTCAAAATGGAATTGGAAAAAGTACGATGTTATCGATTCTTTCAGGACATCTGAAAATGAATTTGGGTAAATTTAATGAAGACACTCCCGATGACGACGCAATTATTAATTTTTTTAAAGGTTCAGAACTTCAACAGTATTTCTTAGAATTATTTAATAAAAAATTAAGCGTTGTTCATAAACCTCAAAATATTAACCTTATTCCTAAACATGTGGCTGGTAAGGTTTATGATCTCCTTAAAAAGAATGATGTGAATGATCTTTTAGATAAAGTCGTTGAAGAATTAAATCTTACTGCGATTCTTGATAGAAAATTATCCGTTCTCTCTGGAGGAGAGGTTCAAAGAGTAGCAATTGCTGCTGCTTATTTGAAGGATGCTGATGTATATCTTATAGATGAGCCTAGTTCTTACTTAGATGTTAGTGAAAGAATAAATATGGCTAAATTGATCAGAAGCCTTAGTGACGACAATAAAACTATAGTAGTTGTAGAGCATGATTTAGCGATATTAGATTATTTAAGCGATTATATATCCTTATTTTATGGAGTTCCTGGAGCGTATGGTATTATATCCCATCCGCAAGGTGTAAGAGTGGGAATTAACATCTATTTGAATGGATATATTAAAGATGAAAATGTAAGAATTAGGGATGAACCCATTCAATTTCACGAAAGACCCCCAATTAATTCTTTATTTGATACCGGTGGGAGCATTTTTTCTTATGAAAATTTAGAAAAAACTCTTGGTGACTTCCACTTGACAGTAAAGGGGAGTGAAGTCCATGCCGGCGAAATTCTAGGGATTCTTGGGCCCAATGGAATTGGAAAGTCTACATTTATAGATTTAATTGCTAATAAAATCGTATCCGATAATAAGATTAATGATTTTGACGAAAATAAGCTAAAAATTTCTTTAAAACCTCAATATATTAAAATAAATGAATCTAAATCAGTTTCTGACACAATAACTAAAATCAGAATGGCTCCTTATCTTAGTCAATCGTATAAAAAACGATTAATAAACAGCCTTCAACTTGACAATATTAAAAATAGAAAGATGTCTGAACTAAGTGGAGGTGAATTACAGCGGGTAACAATTGCAGACTGTCTGTCTACTGAAGCCGATATTTATTTATTAGACGAACCATCTGCTTTTTTAGATATAGAAATGAGATTAACAGTAGCTCAGTTATTACGAAAATCAATAGAAGAATTGAAAAAATCAGCGTTCGTTGTAGAACATGATATCATCACACAAGATTTTATAGCAGACTCGATCTTAGTATTTGAAGGAAATCCAGGTATAGAAGGAAGAGCACTCGCCCCTTTAAATTTAAGGGATGGATTTAATTTATTTTTGAAAATGATGGGAATCACTTTTAGAAGAGAAAAAGAAACTAAAAGACCTCGAGTTAATAAGATAGGAAGTACAAAAGATACCTATCAAAAAAGAATCAATGAATATTACTACATTCCTAAATAAAAAAATTGGATTTTAAAAATTCTCTAAAGTTATTTACTCCTATTTTTCCATTGGAAATTATTTATACTTATGAGAAATAAAGCTAAAATTAAATTGTTAATAATATAATTTAAATATTAATAAATAATTTAAAGCTGGGGCTTGTCTAATTATAATATATACATTTTTCTTTTTGTTGTTTAATTTTTAAATTTGCAGTGGAAATGTTGGACTTATTGTCTTTTATTAAAACATTAATCTCGTTTATAAGAAAAAGAAAAAGAAATTTACTCTTTAAATTTCCAAAAAACTAATGGTCTACCTCTCATTCCATTGTTTCTTGTAAATTTTTCGATAAGTTTTCTTTTTTGTAGCTTTAACAGATTATCATAAATAGTAGTTCGAGGGCTATTTAGTATTTTTACTAAATCTTTGCGAGTAATCGGTCCACTATTTTGTAGTTTATTGATCAAATTACTCTGAATTGGAGTCAAATACTCTTTTGAATTAAATTCGTTATCGTTTATTCCTTTATTTACCATAATTTATTCCTCCTATTTTTATTTTATTTTTCTCCATTACATTAATTTATTCGACAATTTTTCGACATTTTAACTTATGAAACAGTGCGTACTGTTATAATATATTATAGTACCGAGTTTTATATAAAGATGCTTATTTATGCATTATTATCATCAATAAGCATAAACTTAAAAGCGACAGAATTATTTTATATTTGTGAAATAAAGCTAAGCCAACATTAAAATGACTGAAACTACACGGACAACTGTAACTTTAAGTCGAATTAGTATGAATCAAATAAAAGAATTAGTAGGGGTTTTTGGAAGTACTCCTGCTTCGGTAATTAGCAGAATTGTGGAACATTTTTTTGATTACGGTAGATTTGACGATGTTATAGAAAAAATGAAGGCAAAAAAGAGAGAATTATTCCCACCTGATGATGCAGTAATTAACGAAAAAATAATGAATTTATTTAAAGGAGCTAATAAAATTCCTTTTGATGATTTTATAAATTTTCTTCAAGTCGAAAAAAAATTGGTTTTGGAGAATATTCATATATGGACAGAAAAATATAATATTAAGATCATAAAAAACCTTGTTATAAAAGATCTGGAATAAAATCTATCCGTTCTTCTTTAGGATACACAATCTAAAAACTTAAATTTCATGATTTAAAGAAATTAGTTTTTAAGTAACGCACCAAAATCTTCCCAAAAATTATTTGCTAAATCTAAAGGCCAATCTAGTAAAGATGTCATAACTCCGACAATTATAAAGAAAATAAACAAAGCTAATCCAATTAATAGAGCATATTCTATTAGATTGCCACCATACTCGTCTGAGAAGAAATCTTTTATTCTATTTAGAATGATTTTCTTTTTTTGTTTAATGAATTCCTTCTTCTTCATACTCAAAAAAAACCTTATTTGCATTACATTGCAAAAATAGGCTTTTAAACTAAACTAAAAAGTTGAATTTTATGAATCCCTAATAATTTTCAGTGTATGATTGAGTTCTTCTTCCGTTGCTTGTTCTCTAGGGATTAATAATCTGAACTTTCCATCTGCTCTACTCCGGGGAATTATATGAATATGAAAATGATCAATTACTTGTCCAGCAGCCTTATAATTATTCTGCAGTATGTTATATCCATCAATATTCAAATTTTTATAAATCAAATTAGATACAATTTTGACAGTCGCCATAACCTCATATAAATCATCTATCGGGATGGTTTCTAGATTAGTATAATGCTTTTTAGGAATAACAATCGTATGACCTTGAGATATTGGTAAAATATCTAGAAATGCGACCGTATCATTATTTTCATACAGAATTTTTGAAGAAATTTTTTTTTCAATTATTTTACAAAATAGGCAATCATCGTTACTCAATAATAACTCACCACACCTACCATAATTATATTTATAATGATTAAAAATAATAAACTTTAAAAAACCTTCACAGCCTTTTAATTTTTTTAGTTTAATTAAATCTCAAAGATTACCAAGGGGGTTATGATTTGAATGTTTTTTGATGAGATTGAATCAATAATTGAAAACAAATTATCTCCTAAAATTTATAGAATCGATTCTGAATATTATGGATTATATTACGGACAAATCAATAGTAAGAAACATATTAAAAAAATATTGTTTACAGTTGATTTAAGCTTGGAATCAATTCATTATGCAGTAAAGAATAAAATAAACCTCATAATTTCTCTCAACGGCTTTAATAATAACCCTATCACTAATTTTAACCAATTATTAATAAATAAGATAAATTTACTATCTAGATATCCCTTGTTGATTTTTATCTTAAACTCAACTTTTATAGCTGCTGAGGGAGGTGTTTCGGATACTATTATGGAATCACTCTATTTAAAATTGGATCAAACACTTAATGTTGAAAACAATAGGGGCGATTCTGTTCCTATAGGTAGAATATGCATCCCAAATTCTTATACAGAGAACAACAAAATTATGACTTTAGATAATTTACTTAAAAGGATTAAATCTAATCTAGAGGTTGAAGACGCTTTATTCGTAGGTGAATTAAATTCAGAAGTTAAGAAAATTTGTATTGTAGGAGAAGATAAATTAAATATAAATTATATTAGAAAGGCATTAAAAAATGAATGTGATTGTTATATCTCTGGTTATTTTAATCATCAAATTGCTAGTTACGCTAAAGAATCCCGTTTAAACCTAATAGGAATATCACTTTATAACTGTAACACTATTGCTTTGAAAAAAATGCATAATATTCTGAGTTTAGAGTTTCCTCATGATGATTTTTATTTCTTTGAATCAAGAGACCCAATAAATATTTTTAATTAAATTGAAATTCTGATGAATCGAGAATTTATGAAGTCGTAGAATTTCATTATTAAGAAAAGAGATTATTTAACTTGATAATTTAATTAAATTTAAATTGTTTGAATTTTACCTTTTTTTCAGTTTAATAATAAAAACATAGTTGAAGAACAATGGTGATACTTGAATATAATGGAAGAAGCCCTAATATTAGTGATAATTGTTATGTATCTCCACTAGCAACTTTAATTGGCGATGTTACTGTAAATGATAATGCAATTATTTGGCCTGGCTCTATAATTCGAGCTGAAAACTCAAAAATCAATATCGGTGAGTATACCACAGTTTTTAATGGTGTGATGATGTTTACGAGATCTCAAAAAAGTTCGATTAATATTGGCCGTTATTGCATAATTGAATCGGGAGTAACTATTTTAGGTTGCTTCATGGAAGATTACATACAAATTATGGAAGGGACTCTTATTTATGAAGAGAGTTCAATTGGGGAAGGTACTATCATTATAAAAAATAGCCAGGTTCCTCCTGGTTTAACAATTCCCGCGCGATCAGTATTGCGGGGAATTCCGGTTGAGCCAATAAGGGAACAATCGAGAAACGAGGTATTAAAACAAAAAGATCGAGCAGAACATTATTCTCAACTCTTCATGAAAATTAAAGAACAACTGCCTAATGCTCAAAGTTATCTCTTAACACTTCCTGACTTTATTAAACTACTTTTTCAAAGAGAAAATTAAAAAAAAATTATATTTCAATATTTAATTTATCAATCAATTCTTTATATCTTGAACGTAAAGTAACTTCTGTTACTCCTACTACATTTGCTACATCTTTTTGAGAAATCCTCTTGTCTTTCTTCTTGCACACTAAATATAAAGCTCCTGCGCATAATCCCTTCGGATCTTTACCACTTGTTGAATATTTTGAGATAAAAGATTGCAAAATTTTGATCGTTACTTGTTCAGTTTCAGCGTCTAATCCTAGTTCTGCCACAAATCTGGGAATGAGAGAAACAGGGTTAGTGGAGGGTGCTTTTAAATTTAATTCTCTAATTATTGTTCTATAACATCTCCTAACATTTTTTGCATTGACTGAAGTTTGATCTAATATTTCTTGAAGTGTTCTGGGGATTTTTCGTTCTCTACAAGCAAAATACAAGCAAGCAGCGACCATACCGTTGATTGATCTACCGCGGAGTAATTTTTTCTTAAACGCTTCAATATATAATTTAATAGCTGCTTTTTTTATATGGTTGGGCAAATTTAGATTACTCCCGATTCTTTTTAGTTCAGTAGTGGCAATTAACATGTTTCTTTTATCCCAAGTCATACGAGAATTCCATTTTGCAGCTCTTTTTAAATCAGGACTTCTTATATTGTTTTTGTCAATAACAGTACTTAAACCCATATCAGGTAATAGAATTGAAATAGGAGATCCCGTACTCTCTCTTCTTTCTTTCTCCTGCCTTGTGAAAGCTCGTTTACCGCTATGGGATATATCTAATATCCTTTCACTTATAACTAAACCACATTGACGACATACAATTTCTCCTTTTTCGTGAATTGAAATTGTCTTACCTTCACATTCTGGACATAAATTTGATATGTTACTAATTTCTGATTTTATTTCCACTTAAAAAACCTCTTTTTTAAACTTAAAATTCACAAACTAAATTATTTCCCGCGTAAACTAACTGAAAATCGTATTAAATACAATAAATCGTTATTCGTGTGACTGAAAATTGATTTATTACATGAATGCAAAATAATTATATGTAACTTGGATATATAAATCTTTTGATCAAAACTATACGCCATCCGCTATATCCTAGAGCATGAACGGCATATATGTTGTAACACCAAAAATAAATCCTCCTGGAACAGATGAAAACATCCAAATTACAGTTTCTCTAAGATTTTTAACTTTATATAGAAGATACCATATTGGAATCGTTAAATGAATTGTCTTGGCAAAGGAAAGCATTGCAACTATGTAATATATTGTTTGTTCATGCGGATAAATAGCTGAGTGGATATCGGTAATCCTATTTATATTAAAAGGATTAATATCAATTAGCCTTATAAAACTAAAAATAAAGCGATTTATTAGGGGTTCCAAAAACCTTATAAAAAAGTACATAAGGTAAATAAAAAGAAACCCAAAACCTCTAACGATATAAACATATCTTACAATTAAACGCGGTTTGATAAATAAATCTTTTTTATTTATGTCATGTTCAGTCGAAAATGATCTTGATTTGAAATAATGACCTCTCAATTTTAGCAGGTTTAAAACTCCACATCCAATCAGGACAATAACCAATATATATTTAAAATATTAAAAAAAAAATCAAAGCAAAACTATTAAATTCTGAGCAAATTTTTTCTAAGGGATCTAAAAAACTGTCGAGTGCATAGTTTGATCGGTATGGATAGCAAAATTTTTTCATCTAATATTTATCTAAAAATGTATACAAAAAAGCTACGCATTTGAAAAGTCATAATTTAGTTTTTTAAAAAAACCTTAGCGTATTATGATCTTTAAAAAGTGTAAATAAGAGTTTAAAGTATTTTTTCGCACTCACGGTTTATTACCTTCATAGTAATATTAAAATCTTGCCACCAGTCTTGTCCTTGCTGAGAAACCAGCATTGAATCTACTTTCTTTGTATCTAAACATCTTATTTCTTCTTTGTGTGCTTTTACTTTATCCTTCCATATCTGGCTAAATATGTTCTGAACGTTTACTTTAACTTTTTTCACTAATTCCTCATAGGTTACAGAGACATCTTCTTTTTTTTGCAATTTTTGGAGCTGATCAAATTTAATTTTTTCTTTTGCCCTATTTAAATCGCTACAATTAATCGCTATCGTAAAAGGCTCATCCCTGCCGTATTTACAAAATTTTTGAATTTCGCAGGGTGAACAATAATTTTCAAAGCTGATAAGATAATCTTCTAAACCTATAATTGAATAATTTAATATTTTAGGCAATTGGTTCACTTTTTAGCTATCATATAAAAAAATATTCTCTTTATTCTATTAAAATTTAAGGCTTAACAACACAAAAATTTTTTAAATAAAATATATTTAAGTAGATATTAAAAACTTATATTTAAAACATTTGTGTAAATCGTTGAAACTATAGGTTTTTTACCGGGAGAGTGGCTTAGCCTGGTATAGCGCACGGCTGATAACCGTGAGGTCGGGGGTTCGAAGCCCCCCTTTCCCATTAAAATATATTTTAATTGAGTGCCCTTGTAACACAGCTTTCTTCAAATAAAGTTCATATTAGGTTTTTTTTCTTTATTAGATTACTATTTTTATATTTTACCGATGATTCTAATTATTTAAATATGAAAATTTTAATCGTTTCTGGAACTCCTGGAACCGGAAAGACAACAGTTTCAAAAAATCTATTAAACTACTTTAAAGCTAAAGTAATTAGCTTAAACGAATTAGCAATTTCAGAGAAGTTAATTATAAATTATGACACAGAAAGAGAAACATCAGTTATCAATGAAAAAAAATTGGTACGCTATGTAATAAAGTTAATAGAATGTTATAATAAACAAGATTTAGAAATTCTAATTATCGAAAGCCATTTTTCTGACATTGTACCCGGACAATATATCGATTATGTTATAATTTTAAGATGTGATCCCGATGAATTATATATCAGGTTAAAGGAAAGGGGTTATAAAAAGGAAAAAATTAGAGAAAATGTCCAATCTGAAATTTTAGGAAACGCTCCTAATTATTTCTTGGATAAAAAATTGAACAAACCCATAATGGAAATCGATACTACAAATAACAATATTGAAGTAATTACCAAAACAATAATAGGAATTCTTACGGGGAAAATAGATGTGAATGAATATGTCCTTGGAAAAATCGATTGGTTAGAAAAGTTATCTCAAGAGGATCGTTTACAGCTATTTTTTGATTAGTAAATCCGGATTAAAAGAGGATAAACATGAAATTTGAAATAGTAGATGTTGATGCATTAGCAAGGTTAGGACGAATCAGTTTGAACGGTAAAGAGATGATTACGCCCAATCTATTTCCAGTAGTGCATCCCTCCAGAAATATTATCGCACCACAAGATCTAAAAACTTTCGGAGCACAATGCCTTTTTACCAACGCATACATTATTTATAAAAATGAAAAACTAAGAGCTCAAGTTCTCCAAAAAGGACTCCATAAGCATCTTAATTACGATGGGATGATTGCAACAGATAGTGGAGCGTTTCAACAATATATGTATAATAAAGACTCTTTTGATATTGATGCTACCACCATAGAAAGATTTCAAGAAGACATCGGCTCAGACTTCCCTGTGATTTTAGATATTCCAGTACAGTTAGAAGATAATTATGAAACCGCAAGAGAAAAAGTTAATACAACTATTGAGAGGGCAAAAGATAATATCTCGAGGAGATCTCGGTCGGATTGCTATTGGTTTGGTCCATTACACGGAGGAACACATTTCGATTTGTTGAAAGAAAGCACAATTGAAATGAGTAAATTAGATTTTGGAATCTACGCAGTTGGAGGAATTGTAAAAGCATTTTTGAATTACAGATTTGACCTCACCACACAAATATTATTAACCGTAAAAAAGCACATTATTCCTAACAAACCAGTTCATATGTTTGGGTTAGGATTACCACAATATTTTTCATTAGCTGTAGCGTGCGGTTGTGATTTAATGGATTCGGCCGCGTATGTCTTGTTTGCTAAGGAAAATCGTTATTTTACCTTATCCACAGGTACTAGAAAACTCGAGGAACTGGAAGAATTTCCTTGCCATTGCCCAATCTGTGTAAAATATGCACCCCCCGAGCTTATGAAGTTTGAAGAGGATTTGAGGATCCAATTACTTGCTAAGCATAATTTATACTTATCATTCTCAGAGTTGAAAACTATTAGACAAGCGATTAGAGAAGGAAATTTATGGGAATTAGTTGAACAAAGAATTCGCAGCCATCCCAATTTAGTTAAAGCAGCAAGTTTAATAAAAAGAAATAAACCGTTTTTCGAAGTTTATGAGAAAATTTATAAAAACCATGGAAGACTTTACGCATCAAAAGAGAGCCTAGATAGACCTTTAATTTATCGGTACGAACAGAAATTATTAAATAATTATCGTCCACCTAAAGATGTTCAATATTTTATCGTTTTACCTGAATTAGATGTTAAAGGTAAAACTTCTCCTACGATTAGTAGATGGTTAGCTGAAATAGATAACAACGATTTAATTAATAGAGAGCAGATCCATTTAGTGTTTTATTCTATTATTTACGGCATTATTCCATACGAGCTAATTGATTCGTTTCCAATGGGGCAATACGAAACAAGTCCCACTTATGGCACAAATGATGGTTGCTATCAAAATTCTATTGAAAAAGCAGAAAAGTATGTAAATAAATTTTCGACTAATTATGAAAAATGTGGACTTCTCATTCCTGATTTCTATCTAAACCAATTTGAAGAATCACTTCAATTTCCAGAAAATCATCTTATTCATGAGTTAAATATTATTTTAAAGAGAGTATATAAATCAAATTTTTCTGTTTTTAACCAAATTAAAGATATTTTACATTTTTTTAAGGAAAAATAGGATATGACTATATTAGATACTATTACTGCAAAAGGCCACACACTAATTCAATGTACCCATACCACAACTATTGAATTAACTAAGGATACTTATCTCACGAAAAATGGAACGTGCATATTAGGAATAGAGACATCAAAAGCATGCTACGATCTAAATCCCCTCCTAAAAAAAAAGCTCGCAGACGGAGAAAAAATCACAGTGATTATAAAAGCGGGGGATGCTGTTGATTCCTTTTACGGTTTTGGCCATAATAATTTAACTTTGCTAAGCAAAAAAGACATAGTTTTTCGAAAAAGTAATTTTATTTGCGATAGAACGATTTTAATAAAATGCTCTAAATCCTCAAGCGAACTGGACAGAAATATTATTAAGAATTTAACTAATTCCAAGGAACGATTTTCAATTATTTTTAAAGTTAATGATGTAAATGGGTAAAAGTAACAAGGAACAGACACAATTTGTAAAGATTAAACAGGAATCTGCTGAGAAATTCCTCAAATTATTAAAAACAAAATTACCAAATGAACCCTTCCTCGATAGAAGAATAAAAGTTAAACACGAGGGCGCCTATGTGCTTTTTCCCCTAACAGATGATGTAGAAAAAGTAAAAGCGTTAATTGGAGGGATTTCAAATCAGTTAAATTTTGATATAGTTACCGCTGAGGGAATTGCTGAAGTAAATTACAAATACCGCTCCATTGAAGAGGCTCTCGTAGGTGAATTACCAGAAAACATTTTAGAATTAGTTCCAAAATCTTACGATATTATTGGAAAGATTGCGATTGTTGAATTCGACCAAATAAACACAATTAGCGATGAAAACATCTTATCTTATAAGAAAAAAGTAGCTGAAGTTCTGGTAATTGTAAATAAATCAGTAGAAACGGTTTACGAAAAATTGAGCGAAGTTAAGGGAAAATATAGATTAAAAGAGTTAAAAGTTATCTATGGTGATGACAATCCGGAAACGATCCATAAAGAAAACGACTGTTTATTTAAATTAGATGTAAAAAAAGCTTATTTCTCCCCCCGCTTAGTATTTGAAAGAAAACGTGTAAGTTCAAGTAGTTTCAAAAAACAAGAAATAGTAGTAGATATGTTTACGGGAGTTGGCCCATTCTCGATTCAAATAGCAAAAAATAATGATGTGAAAATTTATGCCTTCGATGTTAACCCATCTGCCTACAAATACCTCATTGCAAATATTAAATTAAACAAAGTGAAAGGAGAGGTAATCGCTCATAATATAGATGTTAAAAAGCTTTTGAATCACAATAACAAATTAGGAAATTATTTAAAACATAAAATCGACAGAATTATAATGAATTTACCAGAACAATCTATTAACTTTCTTGATGTTGCATGTTTTTTGATGAAAAAACCAAGCGGAATATTACATTTCTATCAATTCTGCGAAAAACCAAATCCAATCGAAAAAGGAATTGACAATTTAAATACTAATTTAAAAGATAGTAGATGGCATATCGAAGAAATTTTGAACTCCAAGGTTGTTAAACCGTTTTCTCCCAAGTCAGATCTGATTGTTTTGGATTTAAAACTTAAGTTTCTTGCATAGTCTTATTTATTTGAGCCATAACTGATTAGTAAATTAAAATAATTATAATTTTTATTTAAAAACTTTAATAACAATTAGAAATATTTGTAGAATTATCAACTTCTTTAAGACGAAAATTACTTATTTGGTTAAAAAATGAAAAAAATATCCAAGTTTGGTGAAGATTTTTTACTACTTGCGCTCCGTATCAATAAACATATCAAAGGATATGTTGATTTTTATTACGGTCCAGAAAAACTTAGCCAAATTGTCGATAATGAAGCTATATCTTCGCCAAGCAAATTATTGATTGACTCAGACAACTTATCAAACAAACTGGGCTCACAAGGTTATGATATAAAACGTGAACAATACTTAGAAAAAATGCTTACGGCAATGAGGACTTCAATCGAATTACTAAATAGAATTGAAATTTCAATAGAAGATCAATTTTTAAAACTTTATGATGTAGCTTTACAGCCAGCTAATGAATCAGAACTGAAAAATTTAAAGGAAGAGTATTACGAAGCGTATGGAGAGCCAGGAAGCCTAGAAGACCGAATCGAAGAACTAAGGATAAAACGAAGAGTACCTGAGGAAAAAGTTTTCAAATTTTTTAAAAGAGCACTTGAAATCACAGAGAAACGAACAAAGGAGTTGTTTATAAATCTCTTACCTGAAAATGAGCAAATTCTATTAGATTTAACACAAGAAAAAAATAATAACAAGATAAAATGGGCTTGCTACGAATGGTATTTAGGTAATTATAATAGCCGAATAGAAGTTAATCCGAAATTTGGTATGTACTGGACTGTTTTACTGATGCACTCTGCTCACGAAGGATATCCGGGACATCATACAGAATTTTCTGTTAAAGAAAGTATGTTGTATCGCGAGTTAAATCAATTTGAACACTCAATTTTACTACTAAATTCTCCTAAACTATTAATTAGTGAAGGCATAGCAGATCTTGCTCTCAATGTGCTTTTTTCTTATCGAGATCAAGCAGAAATTGGGTTAAACGAGTTTTGTCCAGATGTGTCAAAAGAAGATTCCATAGAAACCATGATTGCACAAAACAAAGTAAGACATAAGCTTACGCTTTTTTGGTATAATTTTGCTTATCATGCTCTTATTGATAATTATACCGATGAGGAATTATTTAGTTATGGTAAAAATTTTGAGATTTTTGGTGAAGATGATCTAAGAAATCAAATAAAAAGACTCAATGATCCAGTATATTCAAAAAATGCTTTTACATATAACCTCGGGATGAATATCATAAAAAAAAAATACGGGGAATTCCCTTCAGTTAAAGATTTTCGAAATCTTTTGGTTAATCCGATCTTACCTTGTGATTTGTTATAAAATTACTTATTTCAAATTCAAAATTTTACCTTATTTTTTATTTTAATGTTCCCAAAAACTAGATTAGCTGCTTTAACCATAAATATAATTACAAATTCTCTTCCATACCAACACACACTATCATACATTTTTATTACAAAATAATAAAAATTTGAGTTTTTAAAATTGTTTTTATTCAACTTAATTTATTTATTTAAAAAGCTCCTGCTATATTTTCGTAGTTTAAATAATCAATTTGAATCAAATTAATAAGTGTAGAAAAAACGGGGAAGCGCATACGAATTCATATAAAAGAGAAAAATGTGTTTGTTATTTTTCAATATTTAAAAGGAGTGATTAAAATGCCTGGTGAAGTTGGTAGCGTACCATAATTAGGTGCTGCTTATAAGAGCAATTTACTTTGGCTCTTTAAATAAGCCCACCATTTATTTTTCTTTCTTTTTTAATTAAAAGTTTCTTGTTCCTTATAAAGTATAAGAGGATTACTATAGCTTATTTATTGAAACTGTCATACCACCATCAATAATTAGGTTTTGTCCAGAGATGTAATCAGCTGTTGGAGATGCTAAAAATACTGCTAAGTCAGCTACCCATTTTGATTCTCCGATTCTATCCAAAGGAAGTTTAACTCCTCTCGTTTCTAAAAACTGTCGTATCTTGACGGGATCATTATCATATATAGGGGTAAGAAAAACACCAGGAGAGATTGCATTAACTGTTATATCAACAGGACCGAGTTCAAGAGCCCATAGTTTTGTAAAAGCTATAATTGTAGCCTTACTCGCGCTATATATACCTAACATTGGATTGATTCCATTAGCAGTCCCAGCACAACTGGCAATATTAATGATTTTGGCTCGAATTGGTTGAAAATCGCGTTGGCTTTTCATTTTTCTGAAGAAGGTCTTAGTTACATTCCATGTTCCTTTAACGTTGACCCCCATAACTTTATCATAGATTTCTTCTGACGCAGATAATGATTTATAAGCACCTCCATCAATTCCGGCATTGTTTATTAGCAGAAAAACATTATCAAACTTTTCAAATACCTGCTTTTTCATTCTTTCAACTTCTTCAAGCTTCGAAATATCAGCTTGAGCAAGAAGGATTGATGTAGAAGGAAAGTCTTTTAAAACTAAATCACGCGTTTCTTCAAGACCAGCCATATTTATATCGTTCAAAACGAGGGAAGACCCCTTATCAGCAAATATTATGGCCATTTCTCTCCCAAATCCACTACCTGCCCCCGTAATTAGGGTTACCTTTCCAATTAAAAATTTATTTTCTGACAATTTATATTACCTTTTATAATTAAGAATTTATAATTATAGGTGCTTTTTAGATTAGGTGTATTCAGCATTGAATTAAATTTTTATTTATAAATTAAAAAAAGTAGAATTAATAAAAATTTATTAGAAAATTAACCGTACAATCCACGGTTTTTTTTAAGATTCCCGATTACCTTCATCGCTATGGGAGTTTCAAAAGCGATATCTACATCCAGAACGGCTGGTTTTTTAGATTCGATTGCTCTTTGGATAGCCGGTTTAATATCCTCTGGTTTTTCTATTTTTTCGCCGTAACACCCGAAACCTTGAGCTATTTTTGCATAATTGGTTGGCGGTAAATCTACATCGCAATATCTTTTCTTAAATTCCCCTTTTTGCTTGCTTTTAATCATCCCCCAAGCGCAATTATTAGCAATAATAATAATGATGGGTAAATTTAGGCGAACAGCCGTATCAAGCTCCTGAACATTGAACATAAAACTACCATCTCCGTTAATGCAAACAACTAGTTTATCTGGATTAGCTATTTGGGCCCCTAAAGCGTAAGGTATGCCGGTACCGAGATGTCCCATCGTTAATGGGAAATATAGCGTTCTTGGATCGCGAGGGAAATTACTGATTAACCCAAAAGTAAAAACAGCGATGTCTCCTCCATCTACGACCAGTTGAGAATCGTGTTTTATTGAATCCAGCACTTCATAAACAAGGCGTTCTGGTTTCATAGGTAGCTTATCGTATTTCAACAATTTTTGAATTGCTAAAGCATCGTTTTTTCTGAGATCTGTAAGATAAGAATTCCATTCAGACCATTCAGAAACCTTTTCTTTAGGGAGCGATCGTTCCATTTCTGCCAGCAACTGATTTATTACAACCTTAGCGTCGCCAATAATAGCAACAGATACTTTTCTATTTCGACCAATCATTTCCGGGTCGATATCGTTTTGAATAACTTTCGCGTTTGGATTCCAAATGGGCGGAGCTCCGAATAGAATTGAATAATCCCATTTAGCACCGAACGAAATAACGACATCAGCTTCAGATACTGCTTTCCGATATGCGTTTGCAACTAGAAATGACCCAACATATGTTTCACTGCGAATATCAATAGCACCAACACCGTTTATGCTTGTTCCGCAAGGAATTTTGTATGTTGTAGATAATTTTTTAAGCTCGATAGACGCATCTGAAGC
>Ga0307377_10003619_pt1 | contig 17313 bp, 19 predicted proteins | sample TR3MG_FD_202535 | JGI IMG/M metagenome (GOLD analysis project Ga0307377, IMG submission 202535) | Soil microbial communities from Risofladan, Vaasa, Finland - TR-3 | ecosystem: Environmental > Terrestrial > Soil > Coastal area > Acid sulfate soil | place: Finland: Risofladan, Vaasa | collected... | reverse complement strand
CCTTGTACATTTGTGGGGCATAATTCCTCTCTATATTGAAATAAGATCACTGTTGGGATGATACCAGTGTGCTGATAAAATCCCGGTCCTTTTTCAGGGTCTTTAACTGGTTAGCAGGGCCTATGACCGTCAATCTTGTCTTGATCATGGGCTTTTTGAACAGTTTTTCGAAAAAATTCGGGTTTTGTTTGCTGGGATAACTCTCTATCTCTATCCCTGAAAACTCATCAGGAGTGATTTCGGTCATGGTCATCTCAATAAGTTTTGCTTCCTCGGAAGGGGTTAATCCTTTTTCAAGCACAAGTATCTTGCCATCCTTGACCCCGTCCAGTATTAATCGTATCTTTTCCATTGCAGTCATTTCTGACAATTTTTCCTCTGATATCAAATCCATCTGTACACCGATCATGATATCACCCGAAATGGTCTGCAATTTCTTCGTAAAGCGAGTCTATATTCTGCCCTTCCAGTGCTGAGATCGGTACTAATGGATGCTGGGGAAAAGCACTTTTAATCCTGGCAGGAGAGGATTCAGGGAGATCAATTTTATTGGCAACGATAAGCAGGGGAAGACTTCTGGCTTCCATATTGCCTATCACGGTCACATTCACCTGGGTGAAAGGGTCTGCTGTGGCATCCATTACCAGGATCACCCCGTCCAGATCATCCAGCCATTTAACAGCTTCTATGATACCTTCTGTGGCCTCTTTGGCTCTGCGTTTTGCTTCTTCTTCTTCCAACCCATGGGCCATGAACTCATGGAAATCGATCTTGGTAGCCAGTCCCGGTGTGTCCACTATATCAAGAGTGACCCTGGAGCCATTAGATTCTATGGTTACTCCTTCCCGGCGGCGAGCGCGCCTGGTCTCATGGGGTACGGACGAGACTGCACCCATTGCATCCCCTGTCCAGTCCCGAATTATTCTATTCGCTAATGTTGTCTTACCGGCATTGGGTGGTCCATAAATCCCGATCCTGGCTACCTTCTTCTTAAATATTTTTTTAAATGCAGAGGAGAAGTTCCGTTTTACTTTTTTTATAAATCCCATTCATATTCCTCCATTTATTCCCTCATATGTTTAAGTAATTTTTTCTTACACTGATTTTGATATAGTTGAATTTATCGCTATTTCTGCAATGTTTGCACCATAGTCACCTATACGGTCTATACTGTCAGATATTATCCTCAAGTGTAATGCATCCCTGGTGCCCAAGGCCGAAAGTTCGTGGTCAATGGCTCGAAGGGATTGATTAACTCCATCTTTCATATTGATCGCATTGTTAGCAAGGTCAATATTAGATGAAAATAAGGACTCAACAGCATTTTTAACTAATTTATTTGCACGTTGTCCGGCAGTATCGAACATCTGTGTAATATTTGACGGCGGCGACTTTTCCAGTTCGATACTTATTTGAGCGATCTTGCGCGCATGGTCTGCTATCCGTTCAATAGGAAGGGAAGCCAGGCTTAGATCAAGGCTCATATCGAGAGTCATATCTTTTTGTGCATCTTTGACCATACCGCTGCGTACTATTATGCGCAATTGCTTCTCAATTAGAAGATACAACCTGTCTACTTCATCATCCCTTTGTGCCACGTCCATTGCAAGATCAATATCATTGGAAGTTAATGCCTGCAATGCATCATTTTGCATGGAATTTGCAATTAAGAACATCCGTCTTACAGATTGAAATAGAGATAGTTCTGCAGGATTTAATAGATCCTGCAAGATTATGCGATCAGCAGTCTCTTCAATTATCTCAGGCCCGATCAATTTATGCGTGATCTCTCTAATGGTCTGTTTTTGTTCAGCTGTGATCCGATTCGATCTGATCTCAATAATATTGAAACCTGCAATATAGGAAGCAATGATCTCCCGTATCAGTACATCACCCGATTTACCTGTGACATCCAGTTTGTTCTGTGTGGGAGATGGAGAAGAGGTATTGGGAGTAATCAGGAGCGTGCCATCCGGTCTTATGGTTATGCCGACATTCATCCCATTGGTCACACCAACACGGTCCGCCCACTGTTTTGGCAGGGAGACAATGAATGTTGACCCTCCGGTACGTTGTATTTTACGAATCTCCATATTCATATCCCGTTCTATATTAACTATATAGAAATATTCATAAATATATATCTTTTGTTTTTTTTTTCAAATGAAAAATTATTTACTTGCAAACTCCTTCAAATTAGAAAAAACTAAATGGAGACTACCTTATGGTACTGCCTGATAAATTCAAATGTGTAATTACTAACTGGGATTATATTTACAACCTGACCCGCAACGTGGCAAACGACATCAAGAGATCCGGATATGAACCTGACACCATTATCGCACTGGCGAGAGGAGGATGGTTTCCTGGCAGGGTGTTATGTGATTTACTTGGATTGAATGACCTGACCAGCTTGAAGATTGAACATTATCTGGGTACTGCTGCTGCAAGCGGTCAACCTGAGATAAAATATCCTTTGGCTGAAAATTCAGTGACTGGTAAGAAGGTCCTTATTGTGGATGATATTGTGGATACTGGAAAGAGCATAATCCATGCTAAGGAGTATGTTAAGTCCCAGGATTCTAAGGAGATCCGTACGGCTGCTCTTCAATATTTATATACTTCAGAGATGGTCCCTGATTATCTGGGTGAGAAGGTAGAAGAATGGGCCTGGATCGTATACCCCTGGAACTTTGTTGAGGATATGATCGATATTATCAGCAAATTGATGATCAAGGAAAAAAAGGATGCTCTGACATTAGATGATATCCGCACTGGGTTGTATCATTATCACATGATCGATCCAATAAACTTTGAGATAGCGCAGCCTGGCAGACTACTTGAAGTAATGTCAGAGATGGAACGCATCAAAATAGTAGAAAAGAAAAGTATTAACGGCAGTACTGGCTGGAGTTTTTTACCTGAATGAGGTTTTGTGATATGATAAAAAATACGGCAGAAGTGGCTATTATTGGCGGCAGCGGTGTGTATGATGTATCCATGTTGGACAATGCAAAAGAGGTTGAGGTCGATACACCATTCGGCAAACCATCAGATGAGATTACTATTGGAGCCTTCGGAGATACCAATGTAGCTTTTTTACCGCGCCATGGCAAAGGACACAGAATATCTCCCAGTGAATTAAACAGCAGGGCCAACATTTTCGCACTTAAGAAACTGGGAGTGACAAAGATTATTTCTGCTTCAGCTGTGGGCAGTTTAAAACTGGAAATGAAACCCCTTGATATTGTGATACCTGACCAGATATATGACCGTACCAGCCAGAGGGTCAGCACTTTTTTTGAGGACGGGATTGTAGTGCATATGGGCTTTGCTGACCCATTCTGCAGTGACCTCTCATATAAACTAACAGAAGTATGCAGGGAAAAGAATTATAATGTCCATGACGGGGGGACATATGTTTGTATGGAAGGTCCGCAGTTCTCAACCAGGGCCGAGTCGAAAGTGTATAAATCCTTAGGTTTTGATATCATAGGGATGACTGCTGTTCCAGAGGCTAAACTGGCCAGGGAAGCCGAGATGTGTTTTGGTATGATAGCAACGGTTACTGATTATGATGTATGGCATGAAGAAGATGTTACCATCGAGACTATTATAGAAAATGCTATGAAGAACGAAGAAGCTGTACGGGAGATAATAAGGGCCGTGATCCCGCGCATATCAGGGGAGAGCAACTGCCAATGCAGGACTTCTTTAGCAGGTGCTATCACCACTGCTCGGGATGCCATACCTGTTGAGACAAAACGTCGATTGGACATACTCATTGGTAAATATCTGTAAGTAAAAACATTATCAGGCAAACAATTTGATCAAAACCACAAGATTGATATCCAAATAATCCATATCCATATTCAGATGTATGAAGAGATACCCAGGTTAATTAAAGATAATATTGTTGATGAAACCAGGGATATCACATCCATTGAAATGGGCTGCGATAGTGTCCAGTTGTCATGTACAACCGGGAAGATCAAGGTATGGTTTGGAAGGCAGACAAGCAGTGATGTTGTGAAGAAGGTTATTAATTGTTTTTCTAAAATAGATTCATCATTAATTCATGAAAAGGAAATAATCTGTAATTTTGAGCAAATACCTGTGTATGAAAATCATGGTTATACATTGATATCCTATGGAAAAGCTCAGGATGGATACAGGGCAATATTCAATATCCAGTTCTCAAAACAGAATGCACTGGAGCTTTTTGTTGAAAGTATAGTAACAGAACTAAGTGAAAGTGAAGTCAATAAAGTATTACATTGGACTGGGAGTATAGCTCGGATAATGTTGATATTCCATGAGTTAAAATCCATTGACGGGTGGGATATCACAAAAATTGAATACAGGGGGGAAGAATGACGGCAAGCAGACGATTTTCATCAAGGGTTGACAAGATCGATATTTCAGGTATCAGAAAGATGTTTGAGGGTGGGGGTCCCAATGCCATTAATCTAGGTTTAGGTCAGCCAGATTTCGATACTCCGAATCATATTAAACAGGCAGCCATAGATGCAATAATAGATGGGTTCACAGGTTATACCATGAATCTGGGAATACCTGAACTCAGGGAAGCTCTCAGTAATAAATTTAAAGAAGATAACAATTTTGAAGCTAAGCCTAATGAAATTATTATAACATCAGGTGCATCAGAAGCGCTTCATATTGCTTTGTTAGCACTGGTTGAGCAAGGTGATGAAGTCCTGATTCCAGACCCGGGGTTCGTATCCTATGTATCCCTCACTGATCTGGCAGGTGCAACAGCAGTAGGTGTACCGTTAAGCGAAGAAATGACACTGACCCCTGATAATGTAGTTGCGAGTATTACTGAAAAAACAAAGGTCCTGGTAATTAATTCACCATCCAATCCCACAGGCAGTGTACAATCAAGAGATGAGATACGTGGATTGTGCGAGGTTGCAGATGATCACAATATTACAATCATCTCTGATGAGGTGTATGAGCATTTTATTTATTCGGGAGAACATGTCAGCCCTGCCAGTATTTCTGAAAATGTAGTAACTATAAATGCTACGTCCAAGACATATGCTATGACAGGCTGGAGACTGGGTTATATAGCGGCCCCACGTGATATTACTGAAGAAATGTTAAAGATCCACCAATATGTGCAGGCCTGTGCTAACAGTATTGCCCAGAAGGCGGCCCTGGCTGCCATAACAGGTCCCCAGGACAGCGTGAGAGTGATGCGGGAAAGCTTCCGATCGCGACGCGACATTTTGATGAAAGGATTAAAGGACCTGGGTATAAAATGCATAGAGCCTCAGGGAGCCTTCTATGCTTTCCCTGAAATGGATAATTCCATGGAAGCTGTTCAGAAACTGCTGGGTTCGGGAGTGATAACTGTTCCCGGTTCTGCTTTTGGACCTAATGGTGAGGGACATATCAGATTATCATATGCAGTCAGCGAGGATGATATCCTGAAGGCTCTGGATATTATGGGACAGGTGTTGTAAGAAAATGATCATTGGTGCATCCTCTTTTGCCTCCCCATTGAAAGATCTGATCGACGAGGTCGATTCTATTGAACTATATGTCCCAAAGATGGGATTATATGAGGGACGTGATCTTCAACATGACCGTGTACAGGAAGTGTTTGATGTATTGTCAACCACCAGTGGCGTGACATCTGTACATGCCCCATATTATGCTGACGTTCCAACATATCCAAGTGAACTTTGTGTGAATACTGCCAAAATGAACAAATCCGATCTCAGGTTAATGGAGGAGTCCATCGAACTGGCAGCCATTTTCCAGTCCAACGTAGTAGTTGTACATCCGGGACTGGTGGGAATTGACCGTCATAAGAGTTTTTCAAATATGGTTGATAACCTGAAGCGATTAGCAGAGTTTGCAGACAACCATGGGGTGATGCTGGGTCTTGAAAATAAGGAGGGGACCGCATTTGGAAATCTGTGCTGTGAAGCAATTGAACTGGTAGATGCCGTGGAACAGGTGGATTCTGACCGGCTTGGTATTACCTTTGATGTTGGCCATGCAAATTTAACTACAGGGGCTGACCATACTCAAGTGTATAATTTCATGAAGACTGTACAGGAACATGTGGTGCACGTACACATCCATGACAATATGGGGGTATGGACAGAAGAATATGATGGAGATATACACATGGCACCAGGCAACGGAACAGTGGATCTGACAGTGATAGAAGAGTTGGGATTTGAAGGCATCCATAACCTGGAGGTTTTCACAATGGAAGACGTGATCACTGGGAAAGAGAGATTGCTGGCGCTTTAATTTTTTTCGAGATCATATCTTAAAAAAATTATTACACATTCAGGCCAGGTTGTTGTTGCGTAATGCAATGTATTGCCCCGAATCCGTATACCAGATCATTACATAGTATGCCAACTACTGTACGGCCCTGGAAAACGCATTTGAGAATATCCAGAGCCTGCTGGTCATTATCATGTCCAAAAATGGGGGCAAGAACCACTGTATTCCCAATATAAAAGTTTGTATAACTTGCTGGAAGCCGTCCCTCGTCATCTCCAACAAATCCGGGCATCGGCATTTTAATGATATCCAATTGATTTCCATCCTGGTCCTTTGCCTCAAGCAGTAACTCGTAGTTTTCTTTCAGGAAGGGATAGTTAACATCAGCCTCATCTTCTTCATAGGCACATACAATCGTGGTGGGATTGACAAAACGGGCAATATCATCGATATGTCCATCAGTATCATCACCATAGACCCCGTTTCTCAGCCAGATTATATGGGTTACTCCAAGATAATCCTTTAATTTATTTTCGATCTCTTGCTTGCTCAGGTCAGGATTTCTATTGCGGTTCAGCAGGCATTGTTCTGTCGTAAGCAGCGTGCCCTTGCCATTCACATCTATGGAACCGCCTTCCAGGACCATCTGAGGGTCAAAACACGGTAATTGCATTGCCCGGTTGATCTTAGCGGGAATTGCAGTATCTTTTATCAGCTCTTCGTACTTTTCTCCCCATGCATTGAACCTCCAGCGAACCATTGCCAAACTGTCCTTCTGTTTACTGGTCACAAAAATGGGGCCGTAATCACGGATCCAGACATCTGCATAATCGAATATGAAAAAATGAATTTTATCGCAATTGATATTATTTTGTTTAAATGCCCTTGTCACTCTAATTTTCATAGGATAATCTTTTACTAAAAGATGTACCTGTTCGCTTCCAAGCATGGATTTAATAATTTGTACATATATGTTTTCGACTTTCTCAACTCTGTCAGGAAAGGTATCAGGATCATGAGGCCATGCCAGCCAGATCCCTTCATGCTTTTCCCACTCTGCAGGCATCATATACCCTGATCCTTCTGGAGTTTTACCTGGTATATCACTCTTCATTCAAATCGCCCTTTTCAATAACCGGGTCAGAAAGTGTACCATACGTATCAGGCCGTCGATTTCTCAAAAAACCCCAGCTTTCCCGGATCTCTTTGTTCCTATCCAGATACAGGTCCACGACCAGCACTTCCTCTTCTTCGTTACTGGCTCTTTTAACCACCTTGCCAAAGGGATCGCATACAAAGGAACTTCCCCAGAATTTCAGGTCGTTCTCTTCACCCACCCGATTGACTGCAGCAACATGGACCCCATTGGCAATGGCATGAGACCGCTGGATGGTTTCCCAGGCATCATGCCAATCATCCTCCGGAGGCATCTCATCTTTTATCCAGCCAATAGCTGTGGGATAAAATAAGATGTCGGCGCCTTGTAATACATTGATCCTGGCAGCCTCAGGGAACCATTGATCATAACAGATAAGTACAGAAAAGGATGCATAACGGGTCTTATAGACATGATATCCTAGATTACCAGGTTTAAAGTAATCTTTTTCATAAAAAAAAGGATCGTGGGGAATATGGATCTTACGATACGTATCCATGAGTTCTCCATCATCATTGACCACCGCAACTGAATTATAATAATTCCCATCTTCGCCCTTTTCAAACAGAGGCACTATAATCACGACACCATATTCTTTTGCCAGACTGGAAAATGCACTGGTGGAATCTCCGGGAATTGGTTCTGCAAGTATGGTGGCATCCTGTTTTTCTTTACAGGGAAAATAGGTTGTTCGATATAACTCCTGAAGGCAGATGATCTTGGCGCCCATTTTCGCAGCCTCTATTATTTTTTCTGCTGTATGGGCCATATTAGCGCTGATATTTTCAGAGATCTTTGTTTGGATCAAACCTATGGTTACCGTATTATTTGGTGCCATTTTCATTTGACGTAGATACGAATTATTGAATTTAACACTTTCTTAGGATGCATCACTGGGTTATTACGGCTTTCCACTGTCATCAGGGATTCGAATCGAGGTAAGTTCCATTAATGTTCATCTGGGACATTGGGTAAATTCCGGACAATAACCGTCATTTTCATATAAATATCCGGTTATTTCAACGTTTTGTCCCACATATTGTTTCTGTTCTTCGCAGTTATTTAAGAAGTGTCCCACAAACACTCCGTCCACACTTCAAAAACATCCTTGTGAGGTCGTGAATTAAATTATTAATATATGTAATTTTATATGTATTTTATTTCCAGGACTAGAAATATATAAAGTATCAAACCATAATTCTACCCATGCTAGACACATTAATTTCTCTTAACAATGATATACTGTTTTTTTAAACAGTCTTCCCAGAGAAATTCATGTTGCATCATACCTTATTGGATTTTCCATCTATCCGATGATGTTGTTGGTGGTGTATTTAGCTTACAAGCAAAATAAGATGATGGGAATTAAAGCATTTCTTTCTCTTATTTTTGCATATACTGTTTCACTTTTGTTAAAATATTATTTTCACATCACTAGGCCTTACGAATCCCTGGAAAATCTGACGATTATCGAACAACAATCATCTCATTCCTTCCCTTCATCCCATACAACCGTAGCTTTTGCTGCATCTGAAACATCACCCATGTACAAGAACTTCCTGCGGATCTGGGCCGTAATTATAGCTCTGTCAAGGGTCGTGCTGGGAGTGCACTTTATCACTGATGTCATAGCAGGAGCCCTGCTTGGTATTCTGGTCAGCCATCTTTTCGCCAGATGGGATATGGGCCGTTTCGTAACAAATTCAAAAAGAACTGAATGGCAATTTCAGGCTTCATAATTTTCCTTATCATTGTAATTCCAAGTATAACCTACAACAGTTGAATAATTTGATGTCAGACAATTGTCTGACAAAAATAAATACCTATGTTTAAAGGTAACTATAAAGGGAATCTCGGACAATCTATCACTAAGAGGGAGGTCAATTGAAAGCACTCATACTAACTGCCGATGGTTTCGAGGACAGGGAGCTGTTCTACCCGCTCCACCGGCTGATGGAAGAGGATGTTACCATAACAGTAGCATCGTTGAAAAGGGGAAAAATTAGAGGCAAACATGGGTATGAATTGGATGTGGATCTGGCCATTGATGAAGTGGATCCTGTTGAATATGATATCCTTCTCCTTCCAGGTGGAAAAGCACCTGAGAGGGTGAGGCTGGAGGAGAATGCCCTTAAGATCACGCGATATTTCTTTCATGAGAACCTGCCGGTAGCTGCCATCTGTCACGGTCCCCAGATACTGATCTCGGCAGGGGTACTGGAAGGCAGGCAGGCCACATGCTATGCCACCATACGGGATGACCTGAAACTGGCCGGAGCCCGGTATGAGGATCACGAAGTGGTGGTGGACGGGAACCTGGTCACTTCCCGGTCGCCTGATGACCTGTATGCCTTCTGCAGGGAACTGGTAAAAATGATCAAAAAGTAATTGTTCGACAAAAACCTTTATCACCATCACCTCCCATAAAACCCAACACGAACCATGGATAAAAAACTCTTCGTTCCCCACCCCGGACATTTTGAAGGCCTGCAGGAACTGCTGGCAGGTTCTAAAGACATTTATTCCATATTCATGGCTGGCTCGCCAGATTATATCGGTACCGGTCGGGTAAACCTGGGACATGCCAGTTTGGAAGAGATCGCCCAGCATACCGAATATTGTCATAAGAACAATGTCAAGGTAGAGATGGTACTGAACAGTTCATGCATGGGTGGAAATCAACTAAGTACTGAAGGATATAATCTTCTGCACTGGTATATTGGCAATCTCGAAGATATCGGTGTGGATACTATTGTTGTTGCAGACCCTTATCTTGTAGAGTTGATTGCTCAGGAATTCAACATACCTGTCGTGGTGAGCGTGCTGGCATTCGTGGACAGTCCCCAGAAAGCAGAATTCTATGAACAGTTAGGTGCCAGCTCTATTGTGGTGGATTCAAATGTGAATCGTCACTTCGCTGTACTTGAAGCTATCAGGGATGCAGTCTCTTGCGAATTGAAATTGTTAGTCAATGAAGGTTGTTTGTACCGCTGTCCATTCAGGTATGCACATTTTAATTTTTTCTCTCATGTGAACGGCCCTCACCCGCGCCCTAATGTGCAGGATGACTATTATTACCACAAATGCCTGACAATGCGCATTCAGGACCCTTCACTACTCCTCAAATCCCCGTTTATCAGGCCTGAAGACCTGAAAGAATATGCCCATATCACAAATGTGTTCAAGATAGGAGGGCGCTCCCATTTCATTAATTGGATTCTTAATTGTGTCAATGCATATGCTAATGAAAGCTATGACGGCAACCTGATGGATCTGATGGATTGCCCCAAGGACCTGATAGATCTGTATAATATCCCAAACAAAGCTCTTGATGGTTCAATTCAACAGTGGAAGAAACACAGCACAGTTTGCCACAAATGTGGCTACTGCCAGCGCCTTGTGGATGAAATTGCCCTGATATATTCAAATAAGGGCACAAAAGATGAAACACTTATACCCTGGAATATTATTAATAAAAAGGGGATTGAAACCTGAATGACATTGAATAATCTGTTAAAAAACCGTGCTGATATCGAAAACGGAATGCGGCATCTAATAGGCCGACCAATTATGGTAACTGAGCTTGACCTTTTTGCACTTCCATGCGGATGTTCAGGGTTAACAGTAAATACCAGGGGGCTGCTTGTGGATGATCTTGAAATTTTTGAGTCCCACATGTTAAAACTACTTGAGAATATTTCTCAATCATTTGAAGTTCCCTCAAAATTTGTATTTGCGAGAATAATCCCAGGTACCCAGGAAATTGCCTCACTGAATATGCGCAATCTATGTCCCCAATGCTATGCAGATTTTTCTACGACTTCTGGAAAGCGGCCAAGACCTGATATATATATTTTACAACTCATAAAACGAAAACGATAGGACGTTTCGAAAATTTAATATATCATAAGCATTATTCGTTATAAATTGCCCAAATGGTGATTATTATGGATGAATCTAAAGACTTTAAATGTCTGGACTGCTTAAGATATGATCCTGCAGAAGATATGTGTGAGATACATTTCTGGGTGGACCCTTACGAAAATCCATGCGGCCTGTTCATACTTGACTTTGCATAATTAAGTGGCCAAATGAATGGAAAAAGGTAATACACAAATATAGTTGGCAGTTTATTCCTCAAATATGGAATCAATTAGCTCAAGTCTATTGTTGAGAATTATATTAATGGTGCATTCAACATCATTAAAATCTGTGAATCCATCATATTTCCGGTTCAATCGCTTCTCCCAGTTTTCCTTAACTAAAAATAATATTTTCGAGTATTTTTTTAATAATTCAAACCTTTCAATTTCAAATTCCTTAGCTATTCTGGGATTTTCAAATACATCTTTAAGTATCTCAAGCATTTGTTTTTCATCATTATCAGATAAATGTTTATTTACTGCGTTGTAATAGTCCAGGTTTTTCTGGTTTGTTTTATTGAAATCATCCATTATATCCCAAATATTTTTAACAATCTGCATGGCTTCAAGATTTCGCTCACTATCAATTTCTTCTACCAGTATATTTGCTCCCGCTTTATTTTTTTTAGTAGAAAAATGGGGTGTTTTCCATTCGGTCTGCAAATCAGCGGCGAACCGTGCGAGCTTATCCAGGTAAAAAGCAATATCAAATAAATTCTCAGGCATTGAGCCCATTTTTCCTTTTAACAAAATTATTGGATTTTCAATAAACTCATTTTCCTTATAGGAATTCAATAGTGCACTGCCGTTAAGGTTCTTTAGACGATTATAATTGTCTAACCATGTGCACCAAAATTCTTTTGATTGTGAGGCATTGTCTTTTAAAAATATACAATTCTTTTCTTTATCTGTTACCAGCCCATTGGGAATTAACACATTATTAGTAAGGTCTTCGAAAAATTTAACTTCCCCTTCCATCTGTTTCATTTTTCTTTCCTGGCGGGCTTTTTCTGCCTGAATGCGCCTGACATTACCACTTAAGTAATCAGGTGCATTTTCAGAACTAAGATCTATTAATCCCACAGAATTAATATTTTGGTATATTTCACTCATGTATTCCACCTATAGGAATTATTTTATATAATATCATATTAAAATAGTAGAGTGAACATTGAAGTTTATAATCGTGACATTCAATTTATATAGAGATCAATATGGAACGCAGAAATATAACACTTGAGAAAAAACATCTGGACATATTATCACCATTACTAAAAAAAAACCAAGATAACATAAGTGCCAGCATTAGAGAGATCATCGACTTTGCAGATATAATGATAAAAAGCTATGGAAGTATTGAAAATGCAATAGATGATGCTGTATCAATTGAAAGAATTGAGAACCAACGATTGCTCGTAGACCAGGCAATCTGGCAATGGATACTTGAATGTAGTCGCGGTTTACTTCCTGAAAAAAGGATAGTGGAAAGCATAATTGAACCTCATTTCTTTTCAGATTTTAAAGGACTGGCCACTCAGTTCAATGATCTATGCATTAAACTCGGCTGGAAGACTAAAATCAATTTTAAAGAACCTATCATATATATTCTGTCAGGCGGAAGTGAAAACCAGCGTGAATTAATTGCAAAGCTGATCTGCTCATGTCTTATAGATCAAAATATTGGGATTAATGGATTATCACATGGATATTCTCTTACTAAACTTGAATTGGTTGAGAGGAACAGTCGAAATGAAGCTTACAATGATTGTTTAACGCGGCTGGGATATCTGGATACTTCAATAAAGGAGATCAAATCGCGACCTGAATTCTGGAATTCCCTCATCAGGACCCACATTCATACTGATTATCAAATGGTCACTGTCCATAGGAATAATTTTGAAAATTTTACTTCAGGAATTAAACCTGATAATACAGATATTTTTTCAATCTTTTCAGGAATGCCCTGTATTGACATTAATCTTCAACGACTTTTACCTATAATTAAATCGGTATTTGAGACCTCCAGGATAGTAGACAGAGTAGAGGTTGACCAGGATACGTTAAAAATTTTCCATTCTTATACTATAGACAAAACAATTAAGGAAATAACCAGAACAGTATTGAATATTCTTGAAAAAAATGGATACCACTACGAAGCAATTCAAGCATCAAGTATTATTATTTTACAGCATAAGACAGAGATTGATGGCAGGATTACAGAGTTGGTTGACAATCTTATAAGTTCAAAGGGCAATTTCAACCATGAATTGATGACCTTTTTAATATTCCTGGATGGTATGAAGGATAAAACCCTAATTAATGCAAAAGCCAAGGAATTGGGATTCAGGATGGGAGAACAAATATTAATTGAATATGAAAAAGAATTTAACATTACAGATTGGGACCTGGAAAAGTTCAAAGAAGCTTTTTCAGATATTGATCAGAAGGTGGGGAGGGAATCAACTCTTGAATTAATTGATGCTAATGTCATGCATTACATTGTCAATAAATGCCAAATAGCACACAGACAGGGAAAATTTAAGATACATTTATGTAATCTTACCAACGGTCTATTAAAAGGGGCTGTAGATTATGCTTTCAAAGGTGATGCAGTGATTAAAGTTGAAAAAATGATTCAATCAGGGGATGATTTTTGCGAATTTTATGTTGTTATTGAAACAAAATTAAAAATGCCGATTGATGAATCATATAAATTGTAATGGATGTGAAAACATATTTACCACAACCATGACATATTGATAAATAGAATATAATCATGAATAAAATAGAGGACAGTCTGGATATACATTCAGAAGTTATGAGTATAATCCTTAATATATCCAAAAAGCTAGCTAAGGATAAGCAAGGCGCTCTTTTTATTGTCACGGACCGTGAATCAATTGCTGATAATTATCTTCCCCATTACCCACAGATCGTATTTGCTGAAAAATTAATGAGTAAAGGAATGGATTCTGTAATCGAGAAGCTTGCAACCCTTGATGGAGCTATTATCTTTACTCCGGATGGAGACTTAATTGCATACGGATCAAGGATCCTCAAGTCTGAAACGCTTGTGGGTTTTGGCACAAAACATGCAGCTGCAAAGGGATTTACCAAATACGAAAAATCTTCCACTGCAATTTTGGTTTCTGAAGAATCCGGGTGGATCAAGGTCTTCCAGAAAGGAAAGATCGTGCTTGAGACCGATGCTGTGGATATTGAACCTTCGACACTTGACAAGGTATCCCGTTTTCTTATAAATAAGGATATGGCTTTGCTTGCAGGTGCAGGGATATCAATGGCTGCAGGATTGGTCACTGCTCCCACTTTACTCATTGTCGGGGGAGCCTATATGATGGTAAAAACCACTGGCTCGGTGATATCATCAGTACTTAATAAGGAAAAAGGAAAATAACAACATGCCCACTAAAAGTAAAAACACAATCGTACTATTCAATCCTATGCCTGTCAAGCACCAGGTAGCAATCACAAATAAAAAAACGACCTCCCTTCAGGTTCCTCTTATTAATGTTCCTTTATCTCTCCTGGCCCTGGCGCGAATAGTCAACAATGAATTTGAGGTAAAAGTGGTAAATGCTGTAGTTGATAAAGAGTATCAAACACTTGTTATCGAAAGCTGCAAAGATGCTTTTTGCTTTGGAGTTAGCAGCATGACCTGCTACCAGATCAGAGATGGTCTTAATGTTTCGGCAGCAGTTAAAACTCAATATCCGGATCTGCCCATTATCTGGGGAGGTTATCATCCTTCCACTCAACCGGACCAGACGCTTCAAAATCCAAATATCGATATCGTGATAAGAGGACAGGGCGAGCTGACATTCAAAGAGGTGGTGGAAAGCCTCATGTCAGGTGGATCCCTTGAAAGTATACCTGGTGTATCTTATAAAAAAGGCGGACAAATAAATAATAACCCTGATAGACAATTTTCGGATCTTAATGAATTTCCTCCTATTCCCTATGATATGATTGACATGGAACGCCACATCAAGGGGTACAAGTTCGGGATCAGATGCATTGATTATTATATCAGCCAGGGCTGTGCTGCAGGTTGCGATTTTTGTTCGGAGCCAATTTTTTGCGGCAGGCACTGGTCAGGGCTAATGCCGGAAAGGGTTGTTTCAGAACTGGAATATCTAACCAATACATACAATATTGATACATTCATGATCAGGGACAGTGATTTTTTCTTAAATATCAAAAGGGTTAAGGAGTTAAGCAGGCTTTTGATCGAAAAGGACCTTGGTATCAGGTTGACCAGTGTTAATGGCAGGATGGAACAGCTTGCACAAATGGATGATAAGGTCTGGTCACTTGTGAGAAAAGCCGGTATACGAGAAGTATTTATAGGCACTGAAAGCGGGTACCAGCCTGCACTGGATGCCATGAACAAGGGCGCTACGGTAGACCAGATCGAGATCTGCACCCGGGCATGTGTCAAACATGATATCGATATCAGGTCATCGTTCATGGTAGGGATCCCGGGAATTGATACTAAAGAAGAAATTAAACGAACCTTTGAAGAGATCCACAAAATGATATCAGTGTATGGTGAACAGGATCGACTTGAACACATGGATATTTTGTTGTCGTTCTTCACCCCATATCCTCACACGAAATTATATCAAACAGGCCTTGAGAACGGATTGGAATCCCTTAATACGCTTGAAGATTGGGGTGATTTTGACCAATTCGATTTTAAGGCTCCATGGATGCATGATAAATATTATGATCTTGTTAAGGAGTTCAGGGACGGTATGCCGTGGAATTCGGGGTGCGAGTTTGATGAGTGGTGCCAGATCTATGAAGGAATTATGGATAAGCTGGATTATTAGAAAAGGTAAAATACTAAAAACATAGTAGTAAGAGCACTCTCTACACCAAGGGGCCGTAGGGTAGCCTGGACCATCCTGCAAGGCTGGGGGTCTTGCGACCGGAGTTCGAATCTCCGCGGCCCCATCTACTCTGGCCAGTAGCGGGCCGCACACGTATGAAGCCATGCTGGCTTAATACGTGGACAAAAAAGTTATTTTAAACCTTTCATTTTGTTTTCCACCTCAATCCCCTTCTCAGTTAAAGAAAACAAACTTTCTTTTTCTTCCACTAATCCTTTTTCCATAAGTTCATCCAGGATCTTAAGTGCCATCCTCGGAACCATCCTGGTTCGTTTTGATATCAATTTCTCATCCAGAGGACCCTGTGACCCCAATAAACCCAGGATCTTATCCCGCTTATCATTACCTGAAACAAATCCGATTAACTCTTCCATAAAATGTCACCTCAAAACGTAAAACGCACATAAAATTACATTCCAATTATTAGTTGCCACATGGATAAGTTTATTGTATCCAGACACTATAATAAATGCTGGCAGGCTAGTCCGGGTAGTTAGGCGTTACCTGTAACCCGAAACCGCCGATATGCGGGGGATGAAGCCGATGGAAGATGTTATCAAGTATCTATTCAACCCACGGATTTGACTGAGAAGCTCCGTCCTATGGGGATGACGTTGATATGGAAGCTTTCCTGAAGGCATGTTTCCATATCTTAATTGAGAGAACCGGTCCAGGCCCGGAAGGGAGCAGACTTACCTTAAACAATCATCGCTCTTGGGATCGCGGGGTGGAGGATAGTTTGTGGATCATTGGATGGTGTGAGATGCAGCGACCAAAGGCGTGCTTGCCACTTAATTTTTTTATCCAATTAGCCACCCAATATTATTATATACCATAAATATCCTCAATTGTCAACCTATATGAGTTATTATAGTTTACAATCCGGAGATGATACTATTACAGAATATATAAAAGTTAAACCCCTGATCTATGCTGCACTGTTTGCAGCCCTTACAGCCATTGGTGCTTTTATTAAAATCCCCCTGCCCATTAGTCCTGTTCCGATTACTCTCCAGGTTTTCTTTGTCCTCTTAGCAGGTCTGGTATTAGA
>Ga0307377_10003617_pt1 | contig 17316 bp, 8 predicted proteins | sample TR3MG_FD_202535 | JGI IMG/M metagenome (GOLD analysis project Ga0307377, IMG submission 202535) | Soil microbial communities from Risofladan, Vaasa, Finland - TR-3 | ecosystem: Environmental > Terrestrial > Soil > Coastal area > Acid sulfate soil | place: Finland: Risofladan, Vaasa | collected... | reverse complement strand
AACAGGGATGACTCCTGAATTTCAGGTAGGTAAAGATCTGATAGAAAGAGCCGGGGCCGGAGCTATGAGTGTAGCCACTCGTTTCAATAATCCTGCCATGGCCATATCATTTATGAATCAGATTCAAACAGGTATGGGAACCAATATAAACAAACTGGTTGGAACAGTTGGTGCTCAGCGTGGTACGTATATGGCTGCTATTGGAGACATAACCCAGAAATTATCGCAGCGGGAACTTGATGTCGATGTATGGAAAGCTACTCAAAAGAGGGCAACCTTTACACAAAATTTATCCGATCGTAATCTTAATCGTAATATGGAGAATATGCAGGCTTTGAGCAGCCTAACTAATATAGCCGGTAGTTTCGCAGGAGGTTTTGGTGGCGGAGGAGGCGGCCTTAAATCTGATTTTGCCGGCACTCCAATGGATGCAGGAGTGCCTGCCAGTACCGGGCCTGTTAGCACATCTCCACTATTTCAAACTTCTATGAATCCACTACCGCCTTTAAAAACTTTTGAATAATGCCTGAAAATACAAATCCAAGCGTAGTTCAAGGCGACGGGCCTAGTAACTACAGTTTATCTAGGAGCGGCGGAATGCAAGCTGGGGATATGAAGTTCATAGAGGATATGCAAAAGACTATAAAGCAGGCTCCTACAGGAGCATTGCCTACGAGTACGTACTATCCAACTGCTGGTAGATCTATTAACGTAGGTCAAATTAGTAGCAAAACATTAGGTTCGGTGCCCATATTCGCAGCCGGGACCGGTCTTATACCTATTGGTATCCTGGAGGCTAAACGTAAAGAAGAGCATAAGGCTAAGCTCGAAGAGTTTGCCATGTTTGGGCCTGGTAACAATGATATTCTTGATCAGTATGTAGAACTTGCTAATCCTTTCGCCCAGGACGAATTCAATTCGAAACTTCAGGGCGAGATAAATCAATATATGGACGAAGCTGCAGCCTTAATGGGAGGAGATTATTCCAAGGCCAGGATGTATGCCAAATATGATCCCAGGTTTAAGAATATGGTTCGCACCTATCAGAACTATGCCCGTGGGTATAATGCCGTATTTGGAGATGCTTTGCAGATTATTCAGGATGCTCAGGATCCGGATAAGCGGGTAGATGAAGATACTTTAGAGATGGCTGCTAATTTGATTAAGAATCATGACAATTTGGGCACCAAGAAAATTGAAGACCTGGCCAAGTTTGTGAATAAGTTTCAGAGTCATATGAGTATTGATAAGGCCGTCACTAGAGCTATTGCTGGAGTAGGTACTCAGATTACTACCGAGATTGAAGAGAATCCATATTTGTCTACTGAGGCAGTAAAAGCCGTTGAGACAATAGAAAAAACTGGATATTATACTGATGCTCAAATGAATAGCATGATTAAGGACGAATTAGAATCTTACCCATTTATAAAAAATGATCCTAAGGCCAGGGCATTATTTGAGAGTAAGTTCCGTAATGGAATAAAACGCGAAGAGAAAAGAGCTGTACAAGGGTTTCGAAAAGAGTATGCAGAAAACAAGAGAAATTTGAATATGAATTTTGGCATACATGGAGATTCTGGTACAAAAACTACAATGTTTACACCAGATGGTCAATCTCAGTATAATACTGAATATGTTACCATACCACAAAAGAACGCATTAAATATGGCCACTGCTATAATGTATAACTCTAACGATATGATCACTGTCCAGGACCATAAAGGTAATGTTTACCGCGGGCATTTTAATACTCCAGTAAAAGCTACCCCTGGAAAAATGTATAAGGATCCATCTGGAGGTCTTCAAGTGCTTAGTTCTGTTAATGTTATGAATCAAGAACGTGCAATAGATCCATTAACTGGCATGCCAAAATCTATCACTAAGGGTGAGATGATGTTTAATGTTGTATCAGGTCCAGGCGATACTAAAGTTATAGATGTAATGGACTTTGCAGGAGTATTTGAAGTAGTTGCTCCTGAATCTACAGTGTCAGGACAAATGCAATCACAATTTGGTGACGATGTTTGGAGTTATACTAAGCGCACCGCTGAAAATTTTCCGGATCCTGTTGCAGAACATCGTATTATTGCGCCGCGACAATCGTTTATAACAAGGGCAGAGTCTAAAGAGATTGCAGATACTAGGTGGAAGGGTAAGGCTAGAGAAGCCGCTGCTGAGACCAAAGAAGCGACCGGGCAAGGTACTTTTATTATTGAAGATTTATCATACTACAATAAAATGTCCGGTACTTGGGTAAGTTATAATGATATGATTACTTCTAATTGGACCCCAGAGCAGTTAAAGGCGGCTCTGATAAGCGGTGAAATGACGTACAAATAAACCATAATATATGCCAGAAGATACCATAAATACTCCGCAGCCAGATTTTGGGGCTTTCGGAGTAACACCGCCAGATACAACAGAAGTTCCACAATCTACTGAAGGTCCAGACTTTGCCGCTTTTGGCGTTGAGCCAGAGGTAGAGCTAAGTTCTGGTGGCGAGGAAGTTGCAGACGTTAGTGAAAAGGCGCAAAGAAAACTTAGTCCGTGGGAGAAAATATTTGGCGAACCGCAGGGTACGAATAAACCAGGTGCAGGAGCTAGTATTTATGGGGGGGGTGTTTCCCCTGAAACAATGGAGGCATCCTATGAGAACATGGAGCAATCCTATGTATTCCGGGCCGGTTTTAATAATTCGTTAATGGGTATGGCATACGATATCATGGAAGGAGAATCCATGTATGATAAAGAAAAACTTGAGGCATACGATCCTAGTGTTATAGAAGAAGTCGGAGCCATTGCTTTAGGCTTTTTATTTGATGCTCCGTTATTTATGGCTGGTGGCGGTCTTGGCGGATCTGCCGCTAAATATGGTTTGAAGCCACTTGCTAAAGGTATGAGCAAGACCGGATCTAAAATATTGCGTAAAAGGTTGATGAGCAGTGGATTAACCCGCGAACTTGCTGACGACATGATTGTTAGAGGCGCCACAAAAAATGCCAAATTGTTAAATTCTGTTGCTAGAAATATGGTGCCTAAAGGCCAGGCCATAGGATCCAGTGTAGGCGCCTTGAGTATTTACAATGCTTTGGGCGAAACATTGCGCCAAATGTCCGATGGCGATATCCCACTCTCAGAGGTAGAGGCAAAAGATGTTTGGCATGAAGGAGTTATAGGGGCCAAGATGGGTGCCGCGCTTGGTGTTATTGGTATTGGTGGTAAATATTTGGAGACTGTTATGAAGGTTCCATCTGTACATCAATTAATAAGCAGGGGAGCCGCTAAAGGCGTCGCGCTGGCAGGAGAGGTTTCATTGTTTGCTGTTGGTGATGCATTTCTGCGAGATACGGAGGCAGATTGGGGCAACGCCCTTAAGATGGTGGCAGGAGCCAAGTTATCCGGAATGGTGCAACACCCACAAAAAGTATTTACTAAATCAAAGAATTTTGATAATATTGAAAGACGTAAAGATTATGACGCTAAGTTCAATTCATTAGAGTCGGCGTCATTGGAAAAATATAGGCCAGAATGGGTCGAGGGTGAGTTCACTAAAAAATTATCCGAGACTGATTTAATTAAAATCATGGGAGATGAAAATATTACCTGGCTAACCAAAACAAAATTATTATATGAAGCTACTGGTAAATATCCTATCCAGGTTCCAGAAGTTACTGATGTAAAAACCATTAAGGAGGAAAATAGGAGCGGGATTAAAGTGTATGCTACTGATAGTGATGGTACTAAGATTCTTTTAGATGCCAGGAAATTTGATACTAAAGGTGCAGCAGAAAAGACGGCTAAGTTAATTATGGATGAGGTCCATGATATTAGCAAGCGTAGGGAATTTGACGATTTATCATTAAGCGATAAGAACAAAGTGGAGAATGCCGCAATGGATGCCGGTATGGATATTGGTGAGGTTGTTGATGCCTGGAATACCAGGGCAGAATTGCGTGACGGCAAACAGTTAAAAACGATGCGCAAGTTTTACAAGGTATGGGACGAATCTATGATGCCGATAGAGGGTGAAGGTACAGTATTAAAAGAGCCTGCTCCTGGGGCGCCCACAAAGAAAGCGCCTGTGGCAGAGCCCACAAAGAAGGCTCCTGTAGAAAAGGCTCCAGAAATAACTCCAACGGAAAAAATTAAACCAGAAAAAATACCTACACAGCCCCAGGCAGAGGCCCTGGCCGCCAAGTACAAAGAAGCTATTGATCGGTTAAAAAAAGAGGACCCTAAAAAGTTTTGGTCGGTGGACCGTCCGTCTGACGCTGTAATAGACCTAGCCGCTAAGGAAGGACGTTTAGTTGAAGTAGAAGGCGGCATGGCTATCACTATGCCTGACGGTGATATGATTGGGTTAATTAAAACAGATCCATTAGCTAAGGGAGTAGCTAAGGCCGCTCAAGAGGCCAGGATTGCCATGGGAGCAGATCGTCTGGATACCTATGATACTACCCCACCAGATGGCAAAACTTCATTGGTAGAGAATTATAAGAAGCAGGGTATGGTAGAGGTTGCCAGAGTCCCGTTTGATGAGGCTTCGGCGCCTAAAGATACCCCGCTTGAGATACTAGAACAAAAGCCTGATGTAGTTATAATGGCCGAGGACAAAGCACATATGATACCAGAGAAGTACTTAAATAAGAGGTTTGATTCTTATGAAGAGGCTATAAAATATCGTGATCGTGCGATTGAGGCTAAAACGTCTGGAGAGGCTTTTGATCAGTTCTTTACAGACGTATCAGCCGGAACCAAAGGTTTTTCAAATGTTAAATATGATCCGACGTTGAAACTGGATGATCAGAAGCACGGTAAATTTGTTCAGAGTTATAATAAGTATCGTGGTAATTTTGATGCCCATATTGAGAAATCAATACCAGGCCATAAAGAAATTCAGGTCGCTACAGGCGATGCAATAATTCATACTATAGGAGAAGGCAAATTATTGGATATTGGAGGCTCTGAAAATAGTTGGGCTAAAAGTATTACCGAAACGTCGGAAGGGAAAATTAAAACAGTAACCTTGGATCCTAATGATCAAATGGAATCGTTTAGTAAAAAGACCCCGGTTCCGGGCAATGAGTATGTAAATGCTCCATTCATGGAAAAGTATGGGGAGAAAGAAGCTTGGGAGCCGAAACGCGAATATGACGTTGTACATGAGAGCATGACCTTCCAATTTGTATCAGATAAGAGGGCAGAACAGATTGGTTATATTAAGGATAAGGTGCTTAAAGAAGACGGTATACTTATTCTTGAAGAAAAATTTGTTCCTGAAGATAAGGCAGATCCTCAATGGGCTAAGAATGAGGCTAAAAAGGACGAATACAAAAAGAAATATTTTGAAGAAGCTGAGCTTACTAAAAAGAAAGAAGAGCAGTTAGTAGGCATGCATGAGAATATGGTATCAACTGAGGCTTTTGAGGGCACGCTTAAAGATCGCTTTGATCATGTAGCCAGGTACTGGGCCAGCGGAAACTTTAAAGGCTACATTGCTACAAACAGTATAGGTAAAGCCGCATCCTTTATGGACAGGATGGGAGAAACTGGTAAGAGTGAGTTCAGTGCTGACGCTATTGAATTTGTTAAAGGTGGGTTGGATCCTAAAGGCAAAGAGCGTACAGTGCGCGGAGATATAACAAAGATACCTGGTGGTTACCGGTTATACGATGAGATCCATGGAGCAGAAGATATCATGTCAGTTGAGCAAGGAGATAAGGTTATTGAGCGCACACAAAAAGAAATTGAAAACATAGACCAAGAGTTGACGAAAAGAGATTACGATAAACTTCCTGAACATAAGTATCATATATTTGATAGAACTTATAATGATAGGGAATCTTTTATTAAGGATCTGAAGAAATTAGTGGGTGAAGGCGCCTTAGATAATGAAGCTATGCTTAGCCCTGATATTAAATTAGGGGATGTATCGTTTGGTGAGGCTGCCGCCATATTTCAGAAAGCTGCTGAATTTAGCCGGGAGCGTCTTGCTTTGAATATGACCAGTACTGAAGAGCTTAATGCCTTGCGCAGACAGGCCGTTCGGCGCGTTGAGCGCGTTGAGCTTGCCCAGCAGGACCTGGATCTTCCTGAAACTATTAGCGAGGTTAGATCTAAAGAAACCGAGGATCTATTAAAAGCAGCGGAGACAGAATTTACAGCATATGAACTTACTGATAAACAGAAGATAGCCAAGGCTATATCCGAAGGAAAAAAATTGAGTGCTGAAGAAGCTAAAAATATACGGAGCATGCTGGAAGGGTTTTTGAAGGCTAACCAGAAAACCTTTGATCGATTGAAGATACCTGTACGGACCCGAACATTGCGTCAGATTAATAATATCAGTTCCGGAAAACACGGCTGGCGCCAGGTAGGTAATACCATTAAAGATCTTACCAGGATGATTAGTGATGCTAAGTATCGTGAGGAAGTACGAGCTAAAGAATCATATATTACCAGGCTACTGAAAGAGGTTAATCCCAAAGGATACAAAGAATCGACCGGTAAAGGCCCAGGTAAAGCTAAAGCGAAAAAGAGTTATTATAATCCGGTCAGCGGCTACAATCGTGTAGAGCGCCTGGAGACTATTAATGCTATTATCAATGAAGGGTTGACTAATCCTGAGTTCAGGGAACAGGCTCGTATGGAGATGCAAAGAATTGAAGATAGGGGCAATAAACGTATACAGGATAGGGATCGTGGAATAGAAACTCCAGAAGGTATTGATCAGCAAGGCTTCACTATTGAGGACCGAGTAGTGCTTGAACAGCTTGAATACGCTACTATAGGAGATAAGAGTTCTGGAGATGTTCGCATAATGCTAGACAATATTAAAGAGATGAAGAAGGATGACCGCATGGCATCTGAGCGTCAGCGCCTGGCATACGGTATAGAAATGGAGCGCAAAAAGGATATAGTAAAAGAGGCAGCAACTCCAGCAGGTAAAGTAATGCCTATAGGCTCAGAGCGTAAATCAGTGGGCAGCACCCATCCAGGTATGGTTGTTGGTGACGGTAGTTTGAAATCAATCTTTAGCACGATATCATCTCGCAGGAAACTGGCACCAGGAGAGAAGACAGTTATATTTCAGGATCCAATAAATAAAGAAATAATGCCCATGGTTAGTAGATCAGAAGAAGGTCATTCCAGGGACAAAACTTCTTATCAAAGAAACAGGCGTAGAATGCAAGAAGAGGCTTATAAGATTGAAGGATCGGGTATCGCAAGGGATCGTAAATTATCTAATAGAAGTTTGGATGATCGCATACAGAAGCCGGATATACTTACTATTGAATTAAGCCCAGGAGGTGAAGAATATAAAATTCCATTAAGTCAAATGGAGGCCGGTAATCTTTGGCTAACTCTTGGACAGGAGGGCTCCCGAGCTTCATTCGTTAAACCAAAATCTGAAGGCGGTATGGGCTGGACTGATAAAACTTTTGCTGAATTGGAGGCTTTTATTAGCCCAGAAATTAAAGACCTTGCACTTAAGTTGCGCGATGAAATGGAAAGATATAAGACCGATAAATTACAGCCTATATATCGCAGGGAGAATGGTGTAAGTCTCAATAATGTTGAGAACTATTGGCCATACACAAGAGAGGCTGGAGAGTTTAACAAGAGCTCAACCGGTATTGGTGAAACAGAGAACTTCAAAACCAGGGTTACCAGTGATCATCACATTGATCGTAGTAATAGTACCAATCCATTTGTTTATATGGATATGATGGAGGTGTACGACCGCTATATGAAAGATCAAATGCATTATACTAACTGGGCAGAGGCTGTGCGTGTGATGGATAATACTTTTAAGGATCCTTCTGTACGTGCTACTATAGGCCAATTCCATGGAAAACGCTACCTGGAAGCCATAGACTGGTACACAGATCGCTTTGCTGGCCATACCATACAAGAGAAATGGTCATTACTTGATAACAGTATTCGCAGAATGAGTAAGGGTATATTATATCTTAACCGGGCTGTGGGTATTAAGCAGACTGTTTCTTCAATGATGTATATGGTAGACATGGATCCGGCCAACTGGAGTGCCGGCATGGCAAGAATGCTGTTTACTACAGAGGGTCACGACCTAAGAAATTATTTAAAAGAACAACCATTTGTATTAGACCGAGGGCATGCCGCATTAGACGTAGACCATAATTTTATTCGTGATAGGGCTAATTATAGTTACTCCGAGAATGTGCTGAAGCGGGCCGGCCAAAGATTACGAATTAGTTTAGACAGGGCTATTAATTTAATACCTACTCAAAAAGCTGATCAGGTTCTTAGCGCCAACATCAAATATGGTGATAGGTTTCCAATTGTTAACGCTGGTGGCGCTTATGTTATGGATCTTATGAGGAGAGACGGAACCAGCTGGAAAAAAGTCAATGCCCTGGCCGAAAGATACGCCAAGGAAAAAGGTACTGATAAACGTTCTGAGCTTGATATGATTATGCAACCATATGTTGAAGGCTGGACCATGCTTAGTGAATCTACACAGCAATCTACCAGGATATCAAACATATCCCAGTGGAGAACTGGTAGTGCTATGAATAGGGCAATGGTTATGTTTACTTCAGGTGCCGGGCAGATTCACAGAATTGCATCACAGTCTTTTAATATGTCTGTAAACTCCTTTAAGCAGGGGAATTACACAGAAGGTTTTAAACATGCAAAGAATTTCATGGTATCCCATGTGTTAATGGGTGCAGCGTTCAATCTTATTTCAAACGGTATATTAGTGGATCCGGAAAAGAAGGCTCTTAAGAATTCATTATTATGGTCCATGACTTTGGGCAATGCTGCTGGTTTGGCCAGGTATGGTAGAGGTATAGGCGCATTACAGTCTATGGTATTAAACCAGCCTTGGGCAGATAAAGCTTCACTGACTCCAATATTTGAGAATCTGAAGACTATTGCTAAGTCTGCTTATATGGCTACAGCCTATCACGGTGCCGGAAATATGGACAAGAGAAACGACCAGTTGGTAAAACTTGCTAAAGGGCTGGGTCAGTTAACCGGTGTTCAGGCCAAGCAGGCTATAGATATATATGAAGATGTTGTTAAGGGAGTAATTCAGGGAGAGTCTGATAAACCGGTTCGTACCGCATTGGGAATTTATGATCCTGATTATAATACTGGCCTAGAGGTAATCGATACTTTCGATCCTGACGCTTGGGAAGAGGCCAGGAGAATAAAGGCTGGTGTAAAGGCCGGCGTTAGGCAAGGAGTGCCAGGTAGTGTAGTAAAGAAAAATATTGAGAAGAACAGGTAAATAACTATCTTTGTATGGTATACATACCGTACAAAGACGATAAAATAAATAATTATGGCGAATTTCCAGGTAACAATAACAAATCCTACAACAGGTCTAGTGGATATCACTGATCTGAATGACGTATTGACTTTGGTTGATCATTCGAATTATGACGATGCTGCCCCAGAGGCGGGGCATAACCAGGCCGATTTTGCTGATCTTAGAAAACTAAAAATTGTATTACCAACTGGTACTACATATTTGTTTTCGTCTCTTTATCCTACTGATTTGTCTGATATAACTTTAGCTGTCCCTGCTGGGGCCGCTCTTCCCATGTCAACGGCTTATGCGTACACAGCCGGAGATGGTAAGTATGTACTTACCTTATATACTATACCAACCTGGGGTACTGGGTATGCATATTTAGTCGCTACAGCTCCTTATGTATACTATGATGTGGACGGAAAATATTATAAATGCTTACAAAATAGTACTGCTAATATTCCTTCTTCCAGTCCTACGTATTGGGAGGCGGTAACCCTTGATACATTGTCTGCAAAGTATCGTCTTGTACAGACTATAACTATCACCAGTGATGCAGAGGAAGTGTGGGCCAGGCTGGTTTACATAGCCAATTGTGTGAATCTTAAAATTGGATGTTACGGAGAAGAGCTATTCAGAGATGAAGCGTGGCTCGATTCGGTAAAACTTTGCCAGATAACCGCAACAATACCAGTTCTAATGAAGGTAGATGCCTGGGATGAAATAGAATCGAATATTAATTTAAGCAAGCAAATTGCAGCAAAATACGGATACTAATGGCAGCCACAGCAGAAGAAAAACAAGCCAGGGATGTAACTAAGCAGGTTAATACAGACTTGTATGGAATGCACCCACAAGGATCACTTGATAGGGGGCTCAATTGGTATGAGTTATATAACCGCTATATGATCTTGAGAGTACTTGCCCACACAAGTGTAGATATTTGGTTCACCGCTGCAGAAAAAGCAAAGCTTGAGGGTAGGTTGATAATTAAATCCTAATGCCTAAACTATACGGAAATAAGCCTCAACAGGTATTTGCAGAGGGGGATAATATTGAGGATATTATCCCTCTTGATGATATTAATCCGCCGTCATGTGGGATAGGGGAAGGAGAGACTGATACCACTACACATGCTGGAGGGGTGACTGAAGAGAAAGCCGGTACCATTGGTATAGGTGTGATAGACGATGAGGCAAATGTCGAAGGCGTAAGTGGGGAAATAAATACAACTACCACAGACCGGGTTTTAATAGAAGAGAAAGCCGGAGATATACAGTGCGGACTGGTAGATGCGGACCGGCCGGCTAAAGAGGTAGAGGGAATAATTGATAAAAATACCGCAGATAATAAGCCTACGATAGAAGAGGCTGGCAGCATTGAGATTGATGTAATAGACGATTTGGTTCCGGTAGAGAAAGCCGGTATCATATCAACAACAATTGATCCTGGTGATGTTTGTATAAATGATTGATAATGTCAGGATGTAAAGGCGGTCCACATATAGATGATGATCCTCAATGGGACAGTAGTATATTCCATAGCGGCAATTTACCGCCAAATACTCTTGCTATTGATGATATGGACCTTGGGTGCAAGCCTTTGAAGCCAGTGGACGCTCCTACGCCGTCCCTGGAGGGTTATTGGGACCGCGATGATACCAATGGGTACCTGTACCCTAAACAGCTCAATGACGAGGTGCTGATAAACTATACGGCGCCATTTTATGATGAGCAGTTTGGTGTAACAGGTAAAATATATACTACTGCAGGTATTATGTTCGGATCCGGGGATTCATTAATATCTTATGCGGCCAGTGAATACACTATTAGATCCGCCGGTAGAGATGCCCTTAAAATAACATCCGGCTTGGTCCGGGGTACCCAGGCCAATGCCCCACAACTTAATACGCTGAGTGCCACTAATGTGCCAGGCTCTCCGCCTTTTACTTTTTATGGCGATGCCGACACCGGGATGTATCGCCATGAAGATAATGGTCTAGCCTTTTCTGGCGGGGGAGTTAATAAGCTTGTATTGAATGCGAACGGATCCATTCAAATAGTTACTGTTCCGGCCACTGCCGCTGACGAAAATGTTCCTGTCCTGGCCAGGAATGCTGCAACCGGTATAATTGAGCAGCGGGTATTAGCTGAACTTCATACGCATGCAAATATTGCAGTGCTGAATCTACTTACAGCTCCGGCTGGATCACTTTGGTATAATGGAGTTCTGGTATTTGATGCATCTGTGTATTATACTAAGACAGAAGTAGATGCGCTGGACGCTATTTTACTAACCAATATCAATACCAGATCCCTTAACACACACAACCATAACCTGGCCGACCTGACTGAACATAGCTATAATAGCTTAACAGATCAGCCAGATCTTACCAGCTTACATAGCCATACCAATAAAGCTACCTTAGATATGATTCCTGATTATGCTCCGGCAAGCGAGGGAGATGTAATGATTAGGTCCGGCGGTGGTATTGCATGGAATCAAATAGGTAAAATTGGTGTTCCGCGCTCGTTAGTAAATGGAACATTTGTAGAAACTTTTGATGCTCGGGTTACCAGCAATGGAACGATTGTAACAATGTCTCTGGAGCGTAGTGGGGGCGCAGGGGGAGATCTTACTATGCAGTTTAGTGATGGAAACTTTCTTCTTGACTGTACTCCGGCAGCGACAATAGAACTTACTACAGGAAGCGATATAGCGCCAGAAGAAAATTATATATACATACTTCAATCAACAAAGGCTCTTACGAAAAGCACTTCACAATGGCCAGCAACAGAGCATATAAAAGTTGCTTATTTCTTTGTCTCATCTGCTACTTATGTTGCAGTTGAAGGTCCATTGATTAACCAGAATTGGAACGATCATTTATCTGGAGTAAATAATATGGGACACTTGACTCATCTATCCGAAAGGGCACGTAGAGATACAGCGCATTATTTTAGTGGTGTAGATGGTGCAGGAACAGATGATTATACAACTAGTACATCTGGTTCAGTTACGGTGCAGTGTACTTCAGGGGTTATTTATCAAATACATCAACAAACATTTGCCGCAAAAGATACAAGTGGCACGGATGATGTTCATATAGTGAATCATAATGTAACTCCATATCTTGCTATTCAAAATTTATATGGTGTGGTGAATGATGCTGGTGGAAATACTTTAACCAACAAGTTTTTTAATATTGTACTTTGGGGAACTATTAATAAGAGTGGGGAATATTCCCCGCTGCTCGTTAATCTTCCTACCGGATCCTATAACACTTTAGGTAATGCTCAATCTGATATAAATAAGTACGACGTATTTTCTATGCCCAGAGAGTTTTTTCTGGATTCAAGTACTGGATTCCTTATTGCGCGACTTACTTTTCGTAAGGAGGGTACAAGTTGGACCTACCATAGCACCGTTGATTTAAGGGGGCAAACCCCGCTAACTGCCGGTGGAGCCGCTGGCGCTGCCATAACATCTTTTTCTGATAATCAGTTTGAGATTTATAATGTAACAGATAACACAAAAATTATTAACTTTGCTGTTGGGGGCTTAACCACAGCCACTACCAGGACGATTACGATGCCTGATGTTGATCTGACGTTAATCGATTATAATGGCACCGTAGCAAAAGTTGATCAGATTGAAGAACTGACGACAGATGCGGGAATATTATTGGGCCAGTGTGTAACTGTAGATCAACTTAATGCCAGGGTAGGTATAGGTGTTCCGGTACCATTGCATGATTTAGATGTAGCCGGAAGCGGTAGATTTTCAGATCCGACTGCTGGTCAATCAATTATAGGATATGGATTAATAATAAATAATAACGCATCATCTTTAGCTATTGGAGATTTTCAGGTAAAAACGGCAACATACAATGCTATTGTGGCAGATGCTAGTGAGGACTCAATATTAATAATGAGCAACGCCTTGGGCAAGATTGGATTTTTTGGAGAGGGTCCCACAGTTCAATCCACAGGATGGGCTATTACCAACCATGTTCTGGATAAAGTACTGGATGCTGATGCTACTACTATAGATGAAATATGTGATGTGCTAGGAGAATTAATAACTGAATTGAAAACTAAAGGAATATTAGGAGGATAAATAATGGCCACATACATACCAGGCGATACCGAATATGAGGTTGTAAAGACGACTAGTTCTGAAATTGTGCTTGACCTTACTGTTTTTATAAACAAATTTATTGAGCTAAGAGATGCTTTACTAGAGCTTCCTAAAATTAAAACAGTTCCCGATCAGGAATCAATGGATTATTGGAACGCTGCCGTGTATGAGGAAGGACAAAATTATAAAGCATATACTGATAAGGAGGCCATCGAACTTTATCAAGAAGTAACAGCAATAAAAGATGCTGGCTTGTTACCGGATAAGTACAACGATGAATATCAACAACTTGAAGGTTATATAAATAGTTTATAATGGCAATAAGAATTCAACAACTTGCAAACTCGACTATTACAGCCCAGGCTGTAGCTGGTGGTGATCTACTTGCCGATACAACATATTATGTCTGTTGTGTCTGGAATATGACTACAGCGTTTAGGGACGGTGATGCACATAGTGATTTCACCAATGAAGTCAGTGTGCTTACCACAAGTGTAAACAAGTCTATTCAGGTTAATTATAGTTGGACTGTAAATATTGCTTCATTTGCTGATGCAGGTAGTGGGCAGGTACGGGTTACAGTTGATGATCTGCATCATTGTCTGCTGAATGGAAATAGTGTTACAATTGCAGGAACTACAAACTATAATGGTGATTACATCATTGTCTATGATGTTGCCGATGTGGATGGTGTGGATTCTCCAAACGAGTTTAGGATAACACATTCATGGGACGGAGATGACGCTACAGGTACAGTTATGTGTGATGATGATGTAATTGGTTCCAATAATTACATATCTGTTAGAGTATCGACCACACCGCTTTTTGTTGGCGGGGAACCTACTGGTATAGCTTATATAGGCTGGATAGGTCCAGGATATTCTGCTCCCCCAGCAGTACAGGGATATACTATAACGACTCAACCATTAACAAACGGTATCCCAGTTAGGTCTTATATGCCTTTATTGAGAAAGGATAGCTTTCCAAAAGGCATAACAAGATATGATAGACCTTATTTCGAGATTACACAATATGAAACTTGGGCATCTTGGCATGGCGCTATGACCACATGGTTACCTACGAATACTAATTATTATTATGATTCCTTACAAACGTCTGCTGCGTCACATCTATATTTTCTTGGCAGTATGAAAATGCAAAGCCTTACCACATTAATGACAATAACGCATATAGATTTCACCATAGATGGAGGAATTTATGCCCCTAACACTGCAAACGGGATACAATATTTGAAATGGTGGGAATGTTGGTGGAGGCAACTTGGTGTAAGAAGACCACAAATAACTGGCACATTTGAGAATACCGCTATTCGTAATGAATGTCAGGATGGCGCATATATGGATAAAGCTCTTATAGTGAATTGTGGATTATATCCTAATACCAGTTATGTATTTTATGGAACCACTTCAGCACAATTAGATGGTGCTGTTCTTACATTAAATGATGATAACAGATACTTCTGGTACGTCTATCCGCGGCTAGGAACTAAAGTACAAAACCTGGATGTATTAACTGGATACTTTTATATCTATTCTCCAAACTACGATAGTAGTGTAGCCTCTGATACTCATTACATGGAGAACATTAATATATATTCTACATACGATGCAGGAACACCAAGAGATTTATATATGTATCAACCAACAGGAAATTATATCATTGAGATGCTTAACGTTAGAGCACCATTACAAACGAATGGTATTGTACGTTGTCTAAGGTCACATGCAGCAAATGATACTGCAAAGTTCTACTTTTCTGTAACCCTTCATGTAGTAGATGATGCAGGTAATGATATAGTAGGGGCCACTGTAAGGCTAACTGATAGTTTGAGCACAGAGTATGAAGACGATACAGATTCAAATGGTAATGTTACGTTAAATGTTCTTAGCTATATTAATGAGCCCGGCTTAGACACGTTTGGTGATTATACTTTTTATGGCCCATTCACACTTGAGGTTGAATACGCTTTAAAACAGACATACATAGAAGACAATATTGATCTTTATGATAAGATAGAAAAAACGATTGCTTTACAAACTCCATCCGGCGAGACTGTTCCGGAGACTGTGATATATGGAGCTGAATTGTATGACGCAACAATTTATTAAGATAGAATAATGGCCAGATTTGGATCAATACCGACACAATTAGATATACCTGCATCGAACTATATCAGGCGAAATGCTGGAGATACTGCATTTGAGGCGGCCAGTGATGTCATGATCGATGGAGATTTCGGTTCTCAGGGGATAATGCTGCGCGGCGCGAGTGCTGGGGTATATGCAATTATTGGAGGAAGTTCTGCTATTGATACAGTTGAAGCAGCCTTAACAAATGATGCTACACACATGCCTACATCTGCTGCCGTCTTTGCCGCAATTGCTACTGCTGTTGGAGCAGAAGATTTTTGGGATAGGGCAGGTACTGTTTTGAGCCCCAAGAATGCTGGTGACGATATTCAATTAGACGGCAATATTTATTTCGACACTAAAGTTACTACTGCTCATGTTGACAAAGCCATCTATTGGGGAGATGCTACCGATGGTTGGGACACCTATATTGTAGAGGATGCTGATGATCGATTGAGAATCTATGTAGGCGGCACACTCAGACTGACTTTTGATAGCAATTATGCTCATTTTACAGAAAAAGCGCTTTATGTTAGTGATGAAGCATACCCATTTACAACAAGAGTAGATGATGCTTCTACAACCGTTCAAGGACTTACTTATTCAACTTCTGCTTCTTATGGCTATTCTGATAACTATACCCACTTTGGCGGAGTATATGGAGCAACAGCAGTTACCCCTCCTAATTCTAATATATGGATGTCTAGGCATTTTATATATGATGGAAGTGCCAGTTTAGAGGTTGCTAGAATTGCTGCCTCTAATACGGGTACTCCTGCTGCTGGATCTGGTTCTGGAAAGATTAATTTTTATACTAGAGATACTACAGGAGGATTAACTGAACGAGTAAATATAAGCTCGCTTGGAATTGTTCAAATAAATTCAGACGATTCCGGATCACTTCAGGTTGATGAAATTAATGAAAGAGTTGCCGCTTCAAGCGTAACGATCCAAGGGCATACCAGATTTGAAAACAGTGCTTCAAATGCTTTCGTAGACATCGAAGGATCAAACAGTTCAAGAATCGGATTATCTCGAACCGATGGTACTAATGTTGTCGAAATAGATAACGGATATTATGCTGGTACTTATGCTTGGTTTAGACTTGGTGATGCCGGTACTGGTTTGACAACTACCAATTGTTGGGCGGGCGTATTTGCCACTGGAGAATTAATGATAGCTTATGGATTAATTCCAGACGCTGCTAATGGAGCTTATATCGGAACCAGTTCCTTACCTTTTATTACTACTTATTCTACTACGGTATATACCAATACAATAACTGAATTAATTACTAATGAAGGAGTCACAATAGAGGGCATTAAACTCGAAGATAGTACTCTTTGGACAGCTGCGGCTAATATGACCTTCCAAGATGGTACAACTGGTCCACATACATTGTCTGCTCTTCTTGCTGGAACTGGTGTACAAATTTCTGGAACGCCGGTTGATAATCAATTAGCCGTGTGGACAGATGCCAGCACAATTGAAGGAACTACTGCATTATCTTTTACAACCGCTGGCGGTCTTATAGTAACAGGTATTGGTGCAATAACCGCAAAATTTACTTCTACAAATGCCGCGTACACCAGTGTTGTAGTTGATGGCGGAGCTGCGGCTGATAATTTGATAACATTCAATATAAATGGTACAGCAGCCTATTCAATAGGCGCTGATACAGGAACCGGGACATTAAGAATTGTTAAGGGGGGAGGGGCAGCA
>Ga0307377_10003616_pt1 | contig 17318 bp, 15 predicted proteins | sample TR3MG_FD_202535 | JGI IMG/M metagenome (GOLD analysis project Ga0307377, IMG submission 202535) | Soil microbial communities from Risofladan, Vaasa, Finland - TR-3 | ecosystem: Environmental > Terrestrial > Soil > Coastal area > Acid sulfate soil | place: Finland: Risofladan, Vaasa | collected... | reverse complement strand
GGAACAACGTTATCAAATTGGAGGAGATATTTCATAACAAGATCTACATCTGTTAATCTTCCTCCTGCAAACGGTTTCATAGCTGTAAAACCAATATCTAATTTACTAGTTAACGGTACCAATTTTTCAGTTGCTTCATTATTCACAAAATTAAATGGAAATAAAATCACATCAAAAGCTTCCGAATTTACAGCTTTTAACATAGTTTCCATACAATGACTAGTAAAACCTAGAAAACCTATCTTACCATCTTCTTTTGCTTCTAGCATTGCTTCTAAAGAGCCACCTTTAGCCATTACTTGATCATACCTTTCTGCTGTGCTGATATTATGCATTCCATAAACATCAATGTAGTCTGTTTGTAGTTGTTTCATACTTCTTTCCAGATTTTCTTTCATTCTTTTTCCATCTGTTGTTCCTGTCCTAGTAATAACAACAACATCATCTCTTCTATCTGAAATAGCTTTACCAATTCTAATTTCACTTTCCCCATAACCAAGTGAAGTATCAATAAGATTTATTCCATTATTTAGTGCATGTTGAATTATTTCAATTGCTTCTTGTTCTGAAGGTCTTTGAATTGGAATTCCACCAATACCTACTCGAGAAACTTTTAGATTTGTTCTTCCCAATCTTATTTTTTGCATAATATTACTTCCTTTGAATTTTCTATTGATTATTTATTGTTTTGATTAATATACTTGTTTTTATTTTTATAGAAAAAAGAAAGGTAGATGAACGGAAAAATATTTTCTCGCTCAAATTTAGGAGAGATTCTATCTTCTTTTCTTTCTTTCAAATAAGAATATTCCAAGACCATATATCAAAATACTAAATGCAAGGATTACTCCTAATCGAACCCAGATTTCCCAGAAAGAGAATGGAGTTCCACCAAAAATTAAACCCATGCCTCTAGCTGCATACCAACTAGGCATTGCCCATCCAATTGGATCGATACCAAAAATGTAGGGGGGAATAAAGCTGCCAAATAATTGTTGTGGTACAATAAAGATAAAGGCTAATCCACCTGCAGCATTTGCTGTTTTTGAAAAACTTGCAGTTATTAGACCAAATCCAACTGAGGAAAAGGTGAAAACTACCATAAAAACAATTACTAATAGACAACCTAGGAGTTTCTGACCAACATTATAAGCATCACCAAAGAATATCAAAGGTCGATATCCGACTGCAACTGCTATACCCAAACCTAAAATAAGTTGGATTATTGGTTTAATAGTATAAGAGATCATCTGGCTTAAGATATATTCTGAAGTTCTTAATGGAGTAGTACTCAATCTTTTTTGTATTCCAGTTTCACGTTCGCCAGCAACGCCAGCTGCAACATCATAGATTGTTAATAATCCAGCATAAGCTATGAAACCTGGTAACATATGTTCGAATATGGTGTAATCTGGTCCCCAGCCATAGCTATCACCCAAGATTAAACCAAAAATAAGTATTAGAACAGGAACTAACAAAGTAGTGAAAATAAGAACAAGGGGATCTATTAACTGTCTAATCATCTCCATTTTCACAATAGCAAAGATTCTACGGAATTTCATGCGATACCCTCCAAAATGCTTCTACCAGTAATTTTCATGAAAACTTCTTCCAAGTTTTTCACTTTATGTTCAGTGATTAATTCTTGCGGAGAACCCATTGCAATAATTTTCCCGTAATCTAAAATTGCTACTCTATCACATAGCGCTTCAGCTTCTTCAATATAGTGAGTTGTCAAGATAATGGTGTTTTTCTCGTTCTTTTGTTCTTTAAGAAAATCCCAGACTTTACGTCTATTTCGTGGATCCATTCCTACTGTTGGTTCATCTAAAAATAGAATTTCTGGTTCATTGATAAGAGAGATGATTAGACTGAGCTGCCTTTTCATACCACCACTGTAACCACCTGCTAATCTATTACGAGCTTCAAATAATCCTAATATTTCAAGCAATCGTTCTGCTCGTTCAATTATTTGCTCTTTAGGGAGAAGGTACATATCACCAAAGAACTTTATATTCCCTAAACCAGTAAGAAATTTGTATATAGCAGGTTCTTGTGGGCAAACACTGATCAGTTCTTTTATCTTTTTCATTTCTTTTTCTACATTATACTCAGCAACAGTAGCTGTACCTTCAGAAGGTAAGAGTACACCAGTTAGAATGTTAATTGTTGTGGTTTTTCCTGCTCCATTAGTCCCCAAAAGTCCGAAAACCTCTCCCTTATTTATTTGGAAAGATATACCATCTACAGCTTTAACATCAGGCATGCTTCGTTTTCCTTTGAAGTGTTTTTTTAAATATTTTACTTCAATAGATTTAACATAGGTGAGATTACTCTTTGATTTTGAATCATTCTCTTTTTCAGATTCTAACATAATATCAATTCCTACTCTCACCACCCTGAAAATCTAAACTCCAAAATCCCGATTTTTATCTATGTTTACTTTTATACTTTTTAATTTTACCTATTTAGTTTCTCTAGATTTTTTTTCATAGAAATTTTTCATCATTTTTTAATAATGAAAAAAACACTCAAAAAATAAAAAATTGGAGTAATTTGAATTTTTAATGGAAAATATGATTCAAATTTAAGGTAGTAAAAGAGGTTACGATTTTAGCATTAGTACCTATAATCTACGTTTGTAATCATTTCATGATTGGTAGGAATTTTTTTTCATTATTTTTATAAAAAAAATAAGATAGTAATTTGATGGAACTTATCCGAATATAGGTTGTTTTCGTTTCTTTGGAAACATTACATAAAACACAACCAATAATAGTATCAAATAAATTCCTTCAATTACTAATGTTAACCAATATCCTACAATTAATGTAAAAATAAAACCAGCTGTTAGAATAAACAATATTACTAAAATAAGAATAATTTTCAATTCTTTATAATTAGTATTTACTTCTTCAATCACATATTTGTATTTAAATTTTCCAAAGAGAGCTATTTTCAAGAAAAATCCTGTAATTGCTATGATGAAAATAGAAGGCAACAAAACAAGTGTTGTATAAAGTAAATCCATAAAGAATTCCTTATTGAAATTAATTAATACTGCTATTAGAACCATAATGGGCACCGTAGAAAAAAGAAAAGGTATTTTAGCTTTTATCTGATCTCTAATGTTAATTGGAAGAGAAGAGGTTATTGTTTCACCACCAGTCTCTATTGCAGTTATTCCCATTATAATGAAAAAAGTGGAGAAAGACGCGAATGTCATTATATACAAAACCATTGCAGGAATTCCAGTTTTTCCTATATCACCACTTAATGGGTATGCTAAAGCAGTAGAAATTGGAATCATAATTGGTAAAATCATATAAGTGATAGTTTGTAATTCTCGAGTTATTACTGCAATATCTCTTCTAAAATAAGCCAAAATAGGATGTCTTATTTTTATTTCAATTTTAGCAGGTTCCTTAATTGTACTTCTTTTCTTTATTTTACTTTCCGGTGAAGCGACTTCTTGTAGTGTTTGTAATGCCTTCCTAAAAGTTAGAAGTGCTAAACCAATTAGTGAAAATGTTCCAACACTGGAACCAATAATTACCATAAGAGGTACTTTTGTGAAACCTACTGCAACACAAGTTAATAGATATCCTCCTGAAAAAGGAAATGGTATAAAACTAAGAACTATATTAATAATTTCTGCATTTCCTGTAGAAATAAATTGATTTGCAGGATCATATAAAAGAGGTATTTTACTAATTGCCATCTGAATAGCATAGGAAGCTAGCATTGTAAAAAGAATATAGAATAAAATTGTGCCAATGCGAATAAAATTAGCCATTTTGTTATTCGCTTCTTCCCCTTCCATCACTTGTGCCATTTTTCTACCTAAGAGTATTACAATGCTAATGTTGAATACTGTATTAGCTAAATTAACAACCAAGCAAATTGAAAGCATAATGAAATTTCTACCTAAACCTATTCCTAATCCTCTTGGTAAATTAATACCAATCATTGTCCCAATTGGAAAAACTAAAGCTAGCACAATAATTTGAACATTAATTCCTCTTAGAAAAGTGAAAAAACTGATTTTACTAATATCCTCTCTTGAAAAGGGTAGTGTGCCAACCCATTTGTAAGGTTCTTTTGATAGAAAACCCCAAGTAAAAGTAACAGAGAAAATAAGCAAGATGAATAGCTGTAATAAAATAAAACCACTAATAGATAAACCACCTGCAAATATATTCCAAGTATCTTCTACAAAAGGAATTGTTGACGCGATGTTAATTTGCATAAATGATAAAAATGGTACAAGTGTAAAAATAATAATATATAAAGCAATTAAAATTTTCATTGCAATTGATTGGGATCCAAAATTGCTTTTCTTTTTCCCGAGTTTTTCAAGAAATTTAGCTTTATTACTTCCTGCAGCTTGTATTTGTTGATGTAGAGTTGCTTCGGTAAATACTACTTTTGAGATCTTATAGAGTTCTTTATTAGAATAATCCACTTGCCTCACCCTTTGGTACCATTGTTTGTCAGTTTTCTAAGATTTTTAATAATCAAATTGACTGATTCATCCTGTTGTGTGAGTTTTAAGAAAATTTCTTCTAAATCTGCTCCTGCTTTATCAGCTAATTTAGACAACTCATCCATTGTACCAGTTGCAACTGCTTTCCCTTTATTTATGATACAAATTCTATCACATACTTCTTCAGCAACTTCGAGGATATGTGTTGAAAAAATTACTGATCCACCGTTTTCTGAATGAAGTTCTAAGATTTCTTTTACAACTTTAGCAGATTTTGCATCTAATCCTGTAAGCGGTTCATCCATTATCAGTAGCTCTGGTTCATGTAATAATGCAGAGATAATTTGCATTTTCTGTTTATTGCCTCTAGATAGAGTAGCTATGAGTTTTTCATAATATTGTTCTGCTTCTAGACTCTCAAGATAATATTGTAATTTTGCAGTAGTATCTTCAGGATTTAGTTTACGAATTGAAGAAGTGAAATCAAATAACTCTTTAGCAGTCATTGATTTGTAAATTAAAGGTTCTTCTGAGACATAACCTATTTTCTTTTTTATTGTTATTTCATCCGTACTTGGAAATAAATCAAAAACAGATATTTTTCCAGCATCTAGTTCAAGAAGACCTAAAATAAGCTTAACAGTTGTCGTTTTCCCAGCACCGTTAGGCCCCAATAATCCAAATATTTCTCCTGGTTTGACTGAAAAAGACAAACCATCAACCGCTCGTACTTCGCCAAATGTTTTCACAACATTGTTAACTTCTATGATATTGTTTGTCAACTTTACCTTATCCAAATTGTATATTTTCTTTTTTTCTAAATAAAGCTTGGATTAGTCTAATAAAAAAGGCTATTTGAAAAGAAAACTTGTCAAAGAGCATCTTTAGTTGAAAATAAAACTTTTCAAAATAAAAATAACTCTAGGTTTAGTAATCAAAATTAACTTTGTTAATAAAAGAAAAAAAGGAAAGAAATCAATGAACTAAATTTTAAAAAATAAGAAAAAAAGAGATTAGAAATCTCTTATTCTTTTTTAGCTTTCTTGAATCAGATTTTGAAAATATTTTACGTTTTGTTCTAGGTAAAGATTACTTCCGAGAACGTATTGATACAAAAACAAGTACGCTTGAGGATATAATAAAATTACAGCAAATGTCAGTTCCAAAAGCTGAATTAAGGGATTTAGATGTTCGTGGAAAATAGAAAAGGAGCATTGAATTATAACAATTAAATAAGTTATAATTCAGAGCTAATTCTTTTTTTCTTCTGGGTATAGTTGAAACAATATTTCCTTAATTTCATCTGCTTCTACCTGTTTCTCAAGATAAGCCAAATTAAAATAGAGTTCTTTGAGTTTCCATTTGGAAAGGAAACGATGGTCTGGATTATTTGCTAAGTATTCCTTTAGTGGTTTAACTGGATCATCTAGTCGATTCATCTTAATGTTATCAAAATAAAGGAAATTATCATGAAATATAACTGCTCGTTCATCATTGGTGAAAAAGATGTTATCCTTATACTCAGTTAGAATCTCTCCTTTATTTTCAACATATACTTTAAGATGCCCATTATCTACCTTTACTGCAAAATAGACAGGATCACCTAAGTACATTGTTTGATAAATTCCTTCTAGTTGTTTCCAGTTTTTCTTATTTGCTCCAAAAACCTCTTCTTCTTTTGGTTTTTGATAAAGTAATCTGTGAACTACTCCATTCATTAAAACATCTGCTGCATATGGTTTATCTTCCTCAAGTATAAACCTAAAAGCTAAAGGTATATCTGCTGTAAATTCTGTTTCACTATGAGAATGAAGTGGGATAGGTTGTCCTTGATATATTGCAAATGGTTTATTGTCTGTAATTTTAAATTCAAATCTCCCACCAGAAATGGCATATAAACCTTCCAATTTATTCAAAGAATTTATATCAACAGGAATACGTGGTTTTGTAATAAATGTTGAAGGAGTAATCTCTTGAGGTGGAGGTATTTTAGCTCCTTTCATAATTAGTAGCGAATTTATTGCTTCTTTACCAATTTTCACTATATCTAGTGCTTGGTCATAATTTGAAAAAATTATCACTCCAACTTTATAATCAAGGTTCCACGCAATAAAAGCACCATAACCACAACCACTACCCGAATGGTGTCGTAATTCTATTCCATTGAATATTTCCTTATCAACATATAACCCAAGACCATAATATTTCTTTGATTCTTTCACATTGAATTGTTCCTTTGCCATTTCATCGAGTAGTTCTTTTTTTATGTGAGATTTTCCATTGATTTTCCCTTCATTAAGCATAAATTGGACAAAACGAGACATATCTTTAACAGAAACAAATTGTCCTCCTGCTCCATAAAAAATCATGTTTGAATATTCTGCTTCATGACCAAAGTGATAACCAATTGCTCGATTTGGATTTTGTTCACTAGCTTTTTTTCCATAAGCAAGTGAAGTTATTCCTAAAGGAGAGCATATTTCTTCTTGGACAAAATCAGTGAAACTCATACCATTTGCTTTTTGAAGGCTATATGCTGCAAGTGCCATTCCTAAATTTGAATATAGAAATCTTTCACCTATTGGATATCTTAGCCAAGTATCAGGGATACTTTTGATATATTCTTCGAATGTCGGTTCTGAAAGATCATATTCTCCTCCAACCTTTGAGCGATGAGTAAACCCAGCAAAATGAGCTAATAAGTGTCTAATGGTTATCTTTTCTAAATCTGGTTTACCATATTTGCTATTTATAGTAAAGTCAGGATAATAATCTATCAACTTATCATCTAAAGAAATAATCCCTTTAGTAACACCTCGCATTATAGCTACTGCAGTGAACACTTTACCAATAGATTGAATGCTAAAAGTAGTGTCTAGATTTACTTTTACTTTAGTTTTAAAATCAGTAAAACCAAAAGCTTCATTCCACAAAATGTTGTTTTCATCAACAAGTGAAATCGTTAAACCCACTATATTATTTTCTGAAATTAATTTCTCAATCTCAGCTCGTAAATTCTTAACAATCCCTTTAATCTCTGTCATAAATAAATAGTAAATTTCTGCTTTAAAAAGCAAACACACAATATGAGATTACATAATGTTACTAACTAAATTAAGTATCTTTTTAGTAGATTATTGATTTTAATTTCCTAGAACAATTACTTCTTATTATTCATATAAGAATAAAATTATCTATTGTAATTTTAGGTACTTATTCTTTAATGAATTCATAATATTTCCTGATAAAATCATCCCATCATGAATAAATGATTAAATTACAATAAATGACTGTTACAAAAGCGAATTACGTCATTTAGATTTAAGAAGAAAATAATGGAAGAATTCTTTTATACAGTACAACTTAACACAAATTAGAAATAAGAAACTAAAGGTTGCTAATAATGTTTGACCAAGATTTAATAAAAAAAATACGAGCAGAATTTCCAAGAGCAGTAAAAGATTTCAAGGGGAGACAAAGAGCTTTTTTTGATAATGGAACAGGATCACTTGTTCTAGAGAGAGCAGCCTGTAATGAACATAAATCAAGAATTGATTATAGTGCTAATATTGGTGGAATATTCGATGAATCAATAGAGCAGCTATAGAAACGATTGAAAAAGGTAGACAAGCTGTAGCAACATATCTTAATGCACCATCACCTGATAACATTATTTCTGGTGAATCTGCAACAAAATTATTCTTTGATGTTAGTTATGCACTTGGAAAAACATTCGATGGTACAGAAAACGTCGTTACAACTGAACTTGAACACTATGCGAATGTTAGTCAATGGCTTGAATTAGAAAGACGAGGAAAAATCAAAGAAGTTCGTTTTGCTCGATTAAAAAAAGATGATGGCACTCTGAGTCTTGATCACATGCAAGTATTAATCGATTCAAATACCAAGGTTGTAACAGTAACTGCAGCATCTAATATGATTGGAACAAAACTTCCACTTGAAATTATTAGTAAATTCGCTCGAGAGGTAGAAGCATATTATGTAGTGGATGCTGTTCATCACGCTCCTCACGGACCAATTGATATTAAAAAAATTGATTGTGATTTTCTTAATTTCTCAATGTATAAGCTCTTTGGACCACATGGAAGTTTTATGTATGCTAAACAAGAATGTATAGAAAACTTGACACCATTTAAAGTAAAACCATCTAAAAATTATGGACCATTTAAATGGGAAAGTGGTACCAGAAATCAAGCTATGTTTGCTGCAATTGTCGGAGTCATGGATCACTTCTTGTGGCTGGCAGAGGAAATTAAACCAAAATTTGATGGTTTATTAATGGAATATAAAGACGCAAGACGAGATCTTAAGATTGCAATGAATGGTATTGAGAAATACTTGCAAGGATTATCAAAAGCTGTTCTAGAAGGAATTGATGATATTCCAGGTTTATTAGATATCCGTAATGTAAAGGTGTACGGATTAACTGATTGTAAACGATTAAATGAAAGAGATCCAACCTTTTCATTTGCAGTTGATAATATTCCTCATGCAAAAGTAGTAGAAAGACTATGGAAAAAGGGAGGAATTGCTACTCGAGCAGGTAACTTCTATTCTTATGCTCAAGAAGTATATAACCAATTAGAAATTATTCGAATTAGTTTGGTTCATTATAATACTATAGAAGAATTGCGTATTTTCCTACAAACTCTTAACACTATTTGTATTTCATAATGAAATGGTATGAGTAAATTTAACTCATACAATTCTTTTTTGTTTCACATATCCAAACAATTGAAGAGCATAAATAATTATTTAATCAACGAAAGAATTTACTTATCTTATACTTTGTATAAAATCAAATAACTTATTTTTTTCGTAGGAAAAATTCTCCTTTTCTTCTATCATTAATTCTTGATGAAATGCTTCCCTAATTTCAGCAATTGAAACCGGTAGAGATTTAATGATTAATTGTATTATTTCGTTTAGTTCTTCAAGTTTTAATGCAATAAAGAAATCATAAATTTCCATGATTTTTGCGGTAATTTTCTTTTCATCATCATCATCTGATTTATCATTAACAATTTTTCTCAATTCTGCAAGCAAAATATATAGTTCTGTTAATATTGTATAGGGAATATCAGCAAATAGATATTGAAAGATGTCTAATGCCATTTGTTTTTCTTCATTTCTATTATAACTATCAACGAATCCCATTAATAATGGAACATCTAATTTTTCCAAGTTCAATTCATTATAAAATGAAATCATCTTTTTTACGAAAAATTGAATACCTAAACTATTGAAAATCTCCATTAGTTCTATTGAATTAACATCAATAGCTATTTCTAGAAATCTTTGTATTATGCTTATAGAAGGTTCATAAATTATTTTCTTAATAACAAATTCAAAATTCTTTGAGAGTGTTTTTGATGAAAGGTCGTTGTTAAAATCATTCAATATTTCTAAAAACTGAGCAAAAGTGAGTAAAGTTATCTTCTCATTAACAAACGAGATGATTTTTTCAGGAGTTATGCTCTCAATTAATTGATTTCTGGATTCCAAAGAGATTTGCTTAAGCCAAGAAGTTAATAAGATTAATTCATTTATTCCCTGGTCTATTTCTTTTTTAGCAGCTTCTTTCCTTGCAAATTCTGCTTTTTCTAAAGAATGTCTAATTGATTCCTTTTCTTCTAATGTTATTTCCTTGTCTTTTGTAATTATAATATTAGCTGTTTCCTTATTTTTTATTGGTAAATTTTTTAGTACATTGATTGCTTTAGCATTATCAGTTGCAAAAATTAAGTCAAGAATGGTACAAATATCATTTAAAGTTTCATTTTCTTTACGCTTTTGTTCTTTCAACGATATATATCTAATAATTTCTAATGATTGAGAATTACTTTGATCAGCAATTTCTACAAACCCCATTATTGTTGTATGGCTCCACTTTGATTCAATTGTTACATCAATCCAAACCTGTGATAATTTAGAAATTAGAAAATCAGTGGAAATTTCTTGTAGTAATTTTTCCCAAAGAGCTGAATCCGTATCAATATATTTTTTGAATAGTAAAATAATTTCAAGTAATTCCTTTTCTTGATCAATAATCTTGAGTAATTTTTCATTTGAAATTTCAGAGAGTATCTTTTTAATAATAGAATTATCTATTAGTTGAAGCGTATCAAAAAGTCTTGATAATTCAGATAAATTATTTTTATGATGAATTAGTTTTACAAAATAATTACTAGTTAACTTATTGATAATCTTTTTAGCTTTAGATTTTTCTCTATTATGTAATTGTTTTAAAATATAATTTATGTTCTTGACATCTTTATTTTCCTTTAAAATAACTTCAATATTATTAACAAACTCTACAGGTAATTTTTCTAAATTAGGATTATTAATTCGATTCAGCATCTCTTTACTTAAAAATTCAATTATTTGATTAAATTTAAAATCTTCTCTATTTGTTATGATATATTCAATTGAAATGTTCCAAGCATCTCTTCGATCCCTCACTAATAAGTTAATGATTTCAGTGATTGGTTTTTGCTGCTTTTCATGATCAAATACTCCAAGCAATAAAATTGGTACATTACCACATGTTATTATTATTTCAAAAATCCATTTCTCAAGAAAAGATAAAATATCTGGTTGTGAAAAATCAAAAATAATTATAGAACCATGTGTACCTTTCATTGTTGAGTTTCTAGAAAGATCGAACTGTGGATCAATATTAATATCGAAAATTATAAACTTAAATTCGTAATCCTTAGCAACAAACAGCCAATCAGTAGAATATGTTTTACAACCAATTTTGATTTTATAATCAGCAGCTAATTTATTTGTTTGTAATTTTTCAGTAAAGAATTTATATTTTACATTATTTTCTGCTATAAGGATTATTTTTCTTTGGAATCGATTTAAATCTTTAACAGTATTCCCCCCTATTTCTAAGAGAGTTTACTTTAATAGATTAGTATTTATATTTTTAGTATTAGTTACTATATGTTTGAGTCATCTAAAATGATAATCAGAATTAATTCTAAAAGAAATAATATTAACAATTATATTAAAAATCATATTAAAAGTACAATTAACTTTTTAAAATCCCTCTATCCAAGAAAATATGTACAATTTTATAGGTTAGTTGAAAAAGAAAAACAAAAGTAATATTATCAAAATAATTCTTTTAATGAGTAGACTTTAATTGATGTAGATGTTACATTTTGATGGTATAAATCATGTTTGACCAAGAATTAATCCAAAAAATCAGGGCTGAATTTCCTAGAGCTACAAAAGATTTCAACGGACGAGAAAGAGCTTTTTTTGATAATGGCACAGGTTCTCTTGTACTTGAGCGAGCTGCTAAAAAAGAAGCTGAATCAAGAATTGATTGTAGTGCCAATATAGGTGCAATATTCGATGAATCCATAAAAGCAGAAGAGACAATTGCTGCTGGTAGACAAGCGGTTGCAGATTTTCTAAATGCACCTTCGTCAGAGACCATTATCTCAGGAGAATCTGCTACAAAATTATTCTTTGATGTGAGCTATGCACTCGGAAAAGAATTCAAAGGAACAGAAAATATTGTTACTACTGAACTTGAACACTATGCAAATGCTAGTCAATGGCTTGAGTTGGTTAGACGAGGAAAAATCAAAGAAGTTCGATTTGCACGATTGAAAAAGGAAGATGGTACTCTTGATTTTGACCATTTGCAGGAATTAATTGATTCAAATACCAAGGTTGTTACTGTTACTGCTGCCTCTAACATGGTTGGAACCAAACTTCCCCTCAAGAAAATTAGCAAATTGGCTCGAGAGGTTGAAGCGTATTATTTAGTAGATGCAGTTCATCATGCACCTCATGGACCTATAGATGTTCAAGCAGTGGATTGCGACTTCCTTAATTTCTCAATGTATAAGCTCTTTGGACCACATGGTAGTTTCATGTACGCTCAAGAGGAGCATATAGAGAACCTTACACCATTCAAAGTAAAACCATCTAAGAATTATGGTCCCTTCAAATGGGAAAGTGGTACTAGGAATCAAGCAATGTTTGCTGCTATATATGGTGTTATGGATCACTTTTTGTGGTTAGCTGAGGAAATTAAACCAAAGTTTGCTGGTCAATTAATGGAATATAATGATGTAAAACGAGATTTAAAGATAGCAATGTATGGTATTGAGAAATACCTACAAGGATTATCGAAATTTGCTTTGGAAGGATTTGATGATGTACCAGGACTATTAAATATTCCCAATGTGAAGGTTTATGGATTAACAAGCATCGATAGATTGGATGAAAGAGATCCAACCTTTTCATTTGCTGTTGATAATATTCCGCATAAAGAAATTAATGAGAGACTATGGAAAGAAGGTGGAATAGCGATGCGTGCTGGAAATTTCTATTCTTACGCACAAGAGGTGTACAATCAACTAGAAATTTTGCGATTTAGTTTGGTTCATTATAATACAATAGAAGAACTTCGAGTTTTCTTAACAACACTAAATTCCATTTGTAGTAAAGTATGAATAAATCGTGGTAGAGTGAATTCTCTTTCCCATCATTTTTTTTGAAATATTCCTTTAGCATATTCTTCAAGAGTTAAAGGTCGATACTCAAATAAATCAAGTAGAATCTGATGATCTTTTGGTACATGCTCTGAATATTCAATTGGGAAATTATTCAATAAACCAACATATTTTACTAAATGATGTAAATATGGATTAAATAGATATGAGAGTATGGATGCAATTTTCAAACCAAATAATGGAATTTTTCTATATTTTATTTTCCTATCTAATAATTCTGAAAATCTTTGAGCAACATCTGGAAAAGAAAATGGTTCGGAATAGGTCATATGTAATCTCTTTCCTGAAAGATCATTTCTAATCGAAGCTTGTGCTGCAATTTCACCAACATCTTGAGGTGCTATAGAAGGCATTAATGGTGAACCTCCACCTGGGACAATAAGTGAATTCTTTCGAGTAAAACTCGTAAAAATCTGAAATGAGGGAGGGCAACCTAGTATAGTCCAGTTAAAATCAGAATTTTTTAAACGATCTTCAATGGTCATTTTAAATAATCCAACCTCAAGTTTTAGTTTCTCTATTAATTCCTTATTCATATCATAAATTGAAATGTATATTATCCGTTGTATACCTGCCTCTTTTGCCTCATCTAAAATTGTCATAACAGCGTCAAGTTCAATAGCTTTTAGTTTTCGTATAAGTTTTGGATGAAGGGCTGATAGACTAATTATTATAGCTTTAGTATTCTTCATCGACTCTTTTACATCCTCTTTAATCAATACATTTCCTTCAAAAAATTCTGGTTTACTACCAAGCTTATTTCTTGCTCTCACTCTATCTCGAGTGAAAACCTTAACAGGTATTTTATTTTCTACTAAACTTCTAACGATATACTTTCCATAGTTTCCTGTTCCACCAAAAACAAGCACATTTTCAGACATTGTGTAAAAAACACCCAAATAAAATTGGTCTGTTTTCTATAAAAAGAATAACGTAGAAATTCGGTTATTTTTTCTGAAAAAATAAAGAAATAACATTTAATATCCAAAGTAATTCATTTTACTTAGATACTAAAAAGTGATAAAGAATGGAAGATTCAGTTTTCATATCTCTATGCCAATCACAATATAAAGCAGCATTCAAGATGTTGGAAAATTTAATCGAAGAATGTCCCGATGAACTTTGGAATAAGGAATCAAAGGTTCCACCTTTTTGGCAGCAAATCTATCATATCCTATACTATTTAGATTTTTATTCAGAAGATACCAAAGAAACTTTCAAACAAACATTCTCAATTGAAGAAAATTTAGACGAAAGATTTGATGAAATACTCTCTAAAGAAGAATTGCTGAAATACACTAATAAATTAAAGAATAAAATAAACACAAAATTAGAATTATTAACTACTAAGAAACTTGAAAGTAAAAGTGCTTTCTTTTGGACTGGAGCAAATGTCGCTGAAAAAATTATTTACAGTTTACGTCATGCTCAACATCATATTGGTCAATTAAATTATTTATTAAAAATAGAAACTAATAGTGCAACCAAATGGATATTAACAGGATCTGATAAACCTCGAAAAGGATAAAGTTTTGAAATAAACATACTCCAGCTCTAGTATTAATAAATGATTGATCAATTACTTAATTTATAATTTATTGGAAATTGTTTATTAAGACAATCACCAACTTAAGTAAACAAGCGATTTCTAATTTTTGGTTGTAAATGAAATATATTCTATAATATTGAAATGAGTGATATACCAATGAGAAAAATAGTAACATATTATCTTAGTGCATCAATGAGTATGAAAAAAATCTTGTGGCGTATGATGCATAGAATGATCATCAATAGATATGAAGGATCAGAATTGGTTTTTCTTAATTATGGATATGAATATCTTGATCCAAATAAAAAACATCTACAATTAGTTAAGGATGATGAAAAAGAACGGTATTGTCTTCAGCTATATCACTCAACTGTTGATGCTATTGATTTAGAAAACAAAGATATTCTTGAGATTGGCTGTGGTAGAGGTGGTGGAGCATCATACATTACTCGTTATTTTAAACCTAAATCATATATTGGTTTAGATATGTCTAAAGAAGTTATTAAATTTAATAGTGATTATCATAAGCTACCTGGTCTTTCTTTTGTAGTTGGAAATGCTCAAGATATAAAATTTGACAATCAATCCTTTGATGCAATAGTAAATGTTGAATCATCAAGAAGTTACAATGATTTTGAAGCTTTTATTTCAGAAGCTCATCGTGTTCTTCGACCAGAAGGTCATCTTTTATTCGCAGATATTCGAACTGAAGAAGGAAATGAAATTCTTAGAGAACAATTCCTAAATGCTGGTTTTAAAATTATTAAAGAGCAAAATATTATTCGAAATGTTGTGAAAGCACTTGATTTAGATTCTGAAAGGAGATTGCAATTGATGAAGCAGAAAGCACCAAAAATTATTCATGGTCTTGCAGAAGAATTCTCAAGTACAAAAGGCTCAAAGCGTTATCAAGAATTTGCAGATGGTACTATGATATACATGCAATATATACTTCAAAAAGAATAAACGATAACAAATTAGTTGTATCTGAAGAAAAAATTAGCAAAATCTAAATTATTTTTCAGCTTTCGATTGTTCTAATGCACTTCCTTCAGTGCAATAATATTCCCATCTAAGACTCATCGTTCGGTAAATCGGACATTGCGTACATAAGCATCCTTTTTTTTCTTTTATCAATGAGCTTTTTCCAATTGTACAAAATGCCATTTTTGTTTCTCCTGTTACTTCCCTACTTGGACACTTTCCACAGTAATCTCTACAGATATATTTTGTATTTTCCAGCCCTTCTCTTTTTTGTTGTTCTGTCATCATATCCAACATTTTGATTTTTTCTTCAAAAGGTAAATTCTTGAAGGGATCTTCATCTTCTATCATTTATATCATACCAATAGTTTAATTTCCTTTATCATTATTAATAAAACTGTTATGGTATAAGCACACGCGTATATTAATTCCACCAAATTTTTCTTTATTGTAAAAATTAATTGAGAAATTTAAATTCTTTTTAAAATAAAATCGGGTAATTTACCTTCTTTTACTAAAATTTCCACTAGATTGGGCATACTATTCCATTGTTGAACACAGAAATTAAATTCTTCTTCAGTAATATCTTTAAATTTTGGTGCAAGAAAAGTTACTAAACCTGCTGTGGAACTCAGTAATTTTTTTAACTTTTCACAAGGAAACTCTGCACATTGAGCACAACTATCAAAACCCTTTTCCTGAACACAGGGACGTACAGGGCATTGCTTATCCGCTATTTTATCACCTTTACTTTTACAACCTTCACAATGAACATTTTCTGCTGTATAATCTTGATGACCTAAGTATTTTCTCCAAGCATCAACTAATTTTTGACGGATTTCTATATCTTCAGATCTTGCAGCACACAAATGGCAATTATATCCACAATAACTAATCATCTTTTCCTGTAATTTTGACATCTTTTATTCACACAGAGTATATTATATCTTAAGTTTTTAATGAAATGTATTAGTCTTAATTTTAACAAATTTTTTTGGGAAATTATGAAGTTCAATTTTTATGAGGTTTTAATATTTTTATTAATATTTTTTTCAAATTATTCAAAATCAGTTTTATTATATTCTGCACATATAAGCTCTCTGATATTGAGCTTAAGGAAAAATAAAGTAAGAGGAAGTTACTTCCTCTTTGAATTAAAGTCCTAAACCTTTAGCAATACCTTCGCCATATTTTTTATCTGCTTTTGTGAAATGCTCCAACATACGTTTTTGGATTTCTATTGGGCAGTTCTTTAAGCTTCCAACAATATTACTAATTAGATGTTCTTGTTCTTCTGAAGACATTAATCGGAATAGATTACCTGGCTGAATAAAATCTGCATCAACAATAGGTTGACCATATCTATCAGCATCACCTGAGATTTTCAGAGGAGGTTCTTTGAATGCTGGATTTTCTTTTGGACCACCGAAACTATTCGGTTCGTAATTGACAATATTTCCAAAATTGCCATCATGTCTCATATATCCATCACGATTATAACTATGAACAGGAACTTTTGGACGATTTACTGGTATAGTTTCGTAATTAACACCTAATCGATATCTGTGTGCATCCGTATAAGCAAAGATTCTAGCTTGCAGCATTTTATCAGGAGAGAAACTTATTCCAGGAACTACATTTGCAGGCGCAAAAGCAGATTGCTCTACTTCAGCAAAATAATTTTCAGGATTCCTATTAAGTTCCATAATTCCTACTTCAATAAGTGGGTAATCTTTGT
>Ga0307377_10003612_pt1 | contig 17329 bp, 16 predicted proteins | sample TR3MG_FD_202535 | JGI IMG/M metagenome (GOLD analysis project Ga0307377, IMG submission 202535) | Soil microbial communities from Risofladan, Vaasa, Finland - TR-3 | ecosystem: Environmental > Terrestrial > Soil > Coastal area > Acid sulfate soil | place: Finland: Risofladan, Vaasa | collected... | reverse complement strand
AGGGTCCAAAGGTAGCGAAATTCCTAGTCGGGTAAGTTCCGACCTGCACGAAAGGCGTAACGATCTGGGCGCTGTCTCAGCGAGGGACTCGGCGAAGTTGTAGTGCCAGTGAAGATGCTGGCTACCCGCGACAGGACGGAAAGACCCCGTGGAGCTTTACTATAGCCTGGTATTGAATTTTGGGGTCTCGTGCAGAGGATAGGTGGGAGCCTGTGAAACCGCGGCTCTGGCTGCGGTGGAGGCGACCTTGGAATACCACCCTCGATACCTCGGGATTCTAACCGTAGCCCTCATCGGGTGGCGGGACAGTATCAGGTGGGTAGTTTGACTGGGGCGGTCACCTCCGAAAAGGTAACGGAGGTGTTCAAAGGTTCCCTCAGTGCGGTTGGAAATCGCACGGCGAGTGTAAGGGCAGAAGGGAGCTTGACTGCGAGAGCTACAGCTCGAGCAGAGACGAAAGTCGGACCTAGTGACCCGGCAGTTCGGGATGGAACGGCTGTCGATCAACGGACAAAAGCTACCCCGGGGATAACAGGCTTATAGCCCCCGCGCGCTCACAGCTACGGGGCTGTTTGGCACCTCGATGTCGGCTCGTCGCATCCTGGGGCTGGATAAGGTCCCAAGGGTTGGACTGTTCGTCCATTAAAGCGGTACGCGAGCTGGGTTCAGAACGTCGTAAGACAGTTCGGTCCCTATCCGTCGTGGGCGTAAGAGGTCTGAGGAGAGCTGCCGCCAGTATGAGAAGACCGCGGTGGACGGACCTAGGGTGTACCAGTTGTCCCGCCAGGGGCATATGCTGGGTAGCCATGTCCGGACGAGATAAGCGCTGAAAGCATCTAAGCGCGAAGCTCACTCCAAGACGAGACCTCTCACCGGGTTAACCGGGTAAGGCCGCAGGAAGACCACCTGCTTGATAGGCCGGAGGTGTAAGCACGGCAACGTGTTGAGCTGACCGGTACTAATAGGCCGAGGGCTTAACCCTTTCCAGAGAGCAGATCTGACGCCAGGACCGCGCGAACACGTTCCTCTCACTCTCACGACTAATGCCTGCTTTTGCTTCCGGTGGCTCTAGCGGAGGGGAAACGCCTCTTCCCATTCCGAACAGAGAAGCTAAGCCCTCCAGCGCCGATGGTACTGCACGGGCAACTGTGTGGGAGAGTAGGTCGTTGCCGGGAGCTTATTCGTTCAGCACAACCCGTTCCCGATCCCGGGAGCGGGTTCTGCGCGTCTGGCGCCGGAGGCAGGACACACCCCTCCCGGCTGCGAACTCACGAATCCAACCGACTCGCGGCGAGGTGACCTGACATGACGCCCGACGGGCACAAGCCTGACACTGCTGGACGATGGGTCGAAGCCGCACAGCGCCTCGGCGCCGCGGAGGCGAAGGTGATCTCCCCGGAAAGCGTCATCACCGCCCCCTGGGTCCGCCTCAAGTGCCAGTTCGGCTGCGGTGGATACGGGCAGCGGCTCACCTGTCCGCCCCACTCCCCCACCCCCGAGCAGACCCGCGCCGTCCTCGACTGCTACGACACCGCGCTGCTCCTCCACTGCCCGGGCGACGGCACGTGGCGCTCCATCAAGCAGATCGTCGCCGACCTCGAGCGCGAGGTCTTCCTCGCCGGACACTACAAGGCCCTCGCCTTCGGCTCCGGCCCCTGCGACCTATGCGATGAGTGCAACTTCGAGCACTGCGAACACCCCAGCGAAGCTCGCCCCTCCATGGAAGCCGCCGGCATCGACGTCTACGCCACCGCCCGCGGCAACGGCTTCCCCATCGACGTCGTCACCGACCACGCCTGCCCCCAGAACTACTACGGGCTGGTCCTCGTGGAATAGCCGCCCTACGCCTCTCATCAGCGTCTGAGCGCCCTTAGTAACCATCTACCTCCGTGAGGGCATCTTTTCTCCCCGTGTTCATGTCACCGAACAAAGTGCTTCCACGGCGACAATCCGGCATCTGTCGCCTACAGGGAGCCTGCCCCTCACGTCGCATCGAGCAGAACCGGCCTCGGCCGGGAGGGCGACAAAGCAAACCCGTCTGGCAAGGAGGAGGAATCATGTATCACGCCAGGTCGTTCGGGACGACGCTCGTGCTTGGGGTCATCCTAGCCGTCGCCTGTATGCAGCCGATGGCCGCGGGAGATGAGCTGAGTATCGATGTCGAGGTCACCGCCAGCACCGACGCCGTTTCGACCTACATCTGGAGCATCGACAAGGGGGCGGACCGGACCGCCCTTACCGTCCACTACGGTGAGGAGGTGCCGGTCGAGTACTGCGTCACTGTAGATGTCTGCTGCGCGGACGATGAGTACCTCGTCTCGGGAGACATCTACGTCACCAACGAGGGTTCTGGCTGCGTGGACATCCAGGACGTCGTGGTCACCATCTCTCCGGGTATCCCGGCGACGGCGGACTGCGGCATCACCTTTCCCTACGCGCTGGACGAGTCCGAAACGCTGACGTGCGCCTACAGCGCAATCCTTCCCGACGACGCCACGCGCACAGTCACTGTCGATGTCACCGCGGACGGCTACTCCGGCTATCAGGGCACGGCCGACGTTGACTTCACCGGCGTCGTCGCCGAGGAGCTCGACGAATGCGTGGAGGTGACGGACGACTACGAAGGCTATCTCGGATCCGCCTGCGTCTGGGAAGCCCCGAAGACCTTCTGCTATACCCGCATGATCGGCGGCAGTGAGGTCTGTGGCTGCGACGAGGTCGTCAACCACGCCTACTTCACGACGTGCGACACGGGGCTCTCCGCCTGCGCCATCTGGACGATATCCGTCCTCACCCCCTGCGACGGGGCCTGCACCCACAGCGCCGGCTACTGGAAGACCCATTCGCACTATGGGCCGGCCCCGTATGATGACACCTGGGCTGAGCTTCCCGACGGCGCCGCAACCGAGTTCTTCCTCAGCGGCCAGAGCTACCACCAGGTGCTCTGGACCCCAAAGCACGGCAACGCCTACTACATTCTCGCCTTCCAGTGGATCGCCGCCTATCTCAACGTGTTGAACGGGGCAGACATTCCCGACGACGTTCTCAACGCGTGGCTCGAAGCCCAGGAGTTCTTCGAGGCCTCCACGCCGCAGGACACAGCCGCGCCCAAGAGCACGGGCGCCGCACCGCTGGGCCCCGCGAGACTGCGATCGAGAACCCGCACGGTGTCCGGGGGCAACAACGAGCTGCGTCAGCGGCTCATCGAGCTGGCCGAAATCCTCGCCATGTACAACGAGGGCTACGTCGGTCCCGGGCACTGCTGGGACTAGCGGAATGAAACGCGTCGCATGACCAAATAGAGGGAGGGCGATCCAGCGATCGCCCTCCCGTCTTCATCTCTGCCACGAGCCGTCAATAGCCAGCCGTCTTATCCACCACATTCAGCAGCGCCTCCCCCGCCACATACCTCCGCAGGTTCTCGCAGAAAAGGTCCATGAAGCGCTCGTGCGACCGCCGGGAGTCGCCTGCCCGGTGGGGCGTGATCATCACGTTCGGCATGTCCCACAGCGGGCTACCGGGCGGCAGAGGCTCCTCTTCGAACACGTCCAGACCCGCCCCCGCGATCTCACCCGCCTGCAGCGCCTCCACCAGCGCGCCCTCGTCCACCAACCCGCCGCGGCCGACGTTCATCAGATAGGCCGTGGGCTTCATCAGCCGGAGCTGCTCCGCGCCGATCAGATGCCGCGTCTCCGGGATCAGCGCCGTGCACAGCGCAACGTAGTCCGACTCCCCCAGCAGCCACGGCAGCGCCTCCGCCCCTCTCACCTCATCGACGTCCTTCGAAGGCCGTTCCGGGCGCCGCCGCGTCGCGATCACCCGCATGTCGAACGCCTTCGCCCGCCTTGCCACCTCCGAGCCGATCCCCCCCAGCCCGACGATGCCGAGGGTCTTGTCCTTCAGATCGTCCGTCTCGTGCTCGCCCCAATCCGCCCACTCGTGCTTGACCTGTCTCCTCAGCAGATGGTTGAACTGCCGCGAGAAATGCAGGATGAAGGCCATCACATGGTCCGCGATGGGAATCGCGTACGTGCCCTGCGCGTTCGTGAGAACGACCGCGCTGGCGATGAAGTCCGGTGTTATATAGCCCTCAACCCCTGCGCCGCCGGACTGCACCCACTTGAGCTTCGGCGCCGACTTCCACAGCTCGTCCGACCAGTCTCCCGCCTGAATGACCTCCGCCTCCCCCGCCTTGGCGACGGCCTCCTCCATGCTGCGTGCGGCCTCAGCCGTGATCGAACCCGAGACCGCCTCGATGCGCTCGAGGTCGGCCGGGCTCATCCCATGAGTGATCAGCACCTTCACCGCCATTACTTCGTCCTCTCAACGAGATAGCGCGCCACGGCTCGAAGGTCCTCGGCCGGGCGCGGCTCCGGTGCGGCATCCCCCAGCGCCTCCAGCGCGCGCTCCAGCGAAGCCCCCGCCATCTGCTCGCACAAGCTCCGCGATCCCAGCTCCTCCAGCCTCGCCGCGATCTCCGCCGTCTCCTCCTCCGACTGAACACCCTCCGCCAGACGTGCCGCTATCCTTTCACGCTCCGATTCACCCGCAGACGCCAAACCATGCACTATCGGCAGGGATCGCTTGTTCCGCCTCAGGTCGCCACCCACAGGCTTCCCCAGCTCCTCCGCCTCCCCCCAGATCCCCAGCACGTCATCCCTGATCTGGAACCCCAGCCCCAGCTCCCGCCCGAATCGCCTCAACGCCTCCCGTTGCCGCTCCGGTGCCTCCGCCATTCGAGCGCCCATGGCGCAGGCGCCGGCGAAAAGCGACGCCGTCTTCCGCTCGATCATCGTGAGGTAGTCGCCCACGCTCACATCCGACCGCCCCTCGTAGGAGAGGTCCAACTGCTGTCCCTCGCAGACCGCCAGAGTCGCCTCGTTCAGCTCCCTCAGCACGGCCGACGCGAGGGGGGATGAGGCGCCGACGGCGAGGTTCGCCAGCGCAAACACCGCATCGCCTGCGGTGACAGCCTGCCCGATTCCCCAGCGCCGCCATACCGTCGGGCGACCCCGCCGCACCGCGTCCTGATCCGCCACATCGTCGTGCAGCAGGGTGAAGCTGTGCAGCAGCTCGATCGCCGCCGCCGCGGGCGCCGCGGCCGCGGACTCCCCCCCGGCCGCCTCGCACGACAAGCAGCACATCGCAGCCCGCACCCGCTTCCCCGTGTGGGCGGCCGCAGCCTCCCCCGCCGCTTCCTCCATACCAAGATGGTAGCGGACCATCTCGTACAGGAGGATATCCGCTCGCCCGGTCAGCAGCCGCCGAATCTCTCCATCGACCGGCCCGCGAAAGCGCTCCAGTATTGCACTTGCAGAGTGGTTCTCTTTCACCGTCTCGCGCGTTCGCTGCCGGCCGCCGAATTCCTCGCCGACGCGCCAACACGCATCTCGATCTATCCGACCCGCTGCCCCCCCAACGCGCGCCTTGACATCTCCGGGACTTGATGGTATTTTCACCCTTGCCCGGGTGTTGCCCGCACTTGGATACGGGTCTGAGCGCGGCGTGAAGACTTGCCAGTGTTGCTGTCAGCCTTCTTCCGTTGCCGTTCAGACTAGGGGAAAGGAGATTGGCAGTGCCCACTGGTCGGGTGAAATGGTTCGATGACGCCAAGGGCTACGGCTTCATCGAGAGCGACGAAGGGGACGTCTTCGTCCACTACTCGGCGATCGTCAGCAACGTTCCCGGTCGGAAGAGCCTGTACGAGGGACAGGAAGTTGAGTTCGACGTCGCGCCGGGTCCTAAGGGCCTCAAGGCAGCCAACGTAAGGGTTCGCTGAACGTACCGGGACATCGCATCGGCGGCCCCAGATCCTCGGCTGCTCTCGGGGGATCTCGTCGAAGCCGCCGGAACGGTCTTAGAGCTGTATTGCAGCAACAGGTCTGGTCGGGGGCCAAGAGTCACGGCCCCAGGAGGACTTCGTGTAGCCGCATCAGAAGAACTGCTTCGTCGAAGGCGGCTCGTAACTGTGTGACCTCGCTGGAACATCCCCCTCACTGTGCCTTGGCCGCGGCAGGTTGCCCTCCTGTAGAGGGCAATCACACAAAGTGTTCAGCATACTTCTGCTGACGGAAGGGGGATGCCGTGGGACGGCATGCCGCGACGGTCTACGTAGCGAATCTGCCCTGGCGAACAACGGAAGACGAGCTGGAGGAGCTCTTCGCTGCGTTCGGCCCGGTCGTGGATGTCCGCGTCATTCAGGACTCCGTCACCGGTCGCTCCCGGGGCTACGGCTTCGTCGAACTCGAGGGAGCCGACTCCGCCGAGCGGGCCGTCGCCTACCTAAACGGACGTGAGTTCAACGGCCGTCGCCTCTTAGTAAGCCCCGCCCGCCCCAAGCGCATGCGGTTCTAGCGGGCTCCCTCGTCGGACTAAGCCTCGACTACGGCCGCCAGGAGGTCCGGCGCGCTCGGCGCGCGCTCGTCCATCCGGAACGCATCCGCAACCTCCCGCCCCGCCTCTTCCGCGGCACCGCGCGCGTCGGATGGCGACAACACCGTCGCCGCCGGCTCCCCCGACGCCACTCCGTCTCCCGTCTTCTTGTGCAGTATCAGGCCGCACAGAGCCTTCTGCCCGCCTGCGGCGGCCTTCAGACCGCGAACCGCCAGCCCGATCCGCCGCCCGTCGATCGCACTCACATAACCGTATGCCGTCGGCCTGACCGGAGTCTGCATGGCGTTCGCCGTGAGGCCTCCGGGATCGTCCACGACGCCCGCGTCGCCCCCTTGGCGCTCTATCATCTCCCGAAGCTTCGACAGCCCGCTCCCCTCCAATAGCCCGCGCCGAGCGAGCGCCTTGCCCTCTGCCGCATCTCGCGCGGCGCCGCCAAGCACCAGCATGTATCCGGCTACGATCTCGCAGAGCTGCACGAAATCCCCGGGACCTTCCCCCCGCAGCGTGTCGATTGCCTCCGCTAATTCCAGGGCGTCTCCGACGGCCCGGCCGAGTGGTTCGTCCATTCGCGTCACCAATGCCACCACCCTCTTGCCGGCACGCGTTCCGATCTCCACCATCGCCTCGGCCAGCCGGGTCGCCTCCGCCACATCCGACATGAAGGCCCCCTTCCCTGCCTTCACATCCAGGACGATCCCATCCGCACCCACAGCCAGCTTCTTGCTCATCACCGAGCTCGCGATCAAGGGGATGCTCTCTACCGTGGCGGTCGCATCTCTCAAGGCGTAGATCTTCCCGTCCGCCGGCGCCATATCCGCCGTCTGCGCCGCTATCGCCAGGCCGATCTCCGCCACCTGGTCGCAGAACCGCTCGGGGCTCAGATCGGTGGTCAATCCGGGGATGCACTCGAGCTTGTCGATCGTTCCGCCCGTGTGCCCCAGCGCCCGCCCCGACATCTTTGGCACCGGGACCCCGAAAGAGGCGACCAGCGGCGCGACCACCAGCGTCGTCTTGTCCCCGACGCCGCCGGTGGAATGCTTGTCCACCGTCGAGCCCGGGATGCGGGAGAGATCGAGTCGTTCCCCGGACTCCACCATGGCGAGCGTCAGATCCGCCGTCTCCCGCGCCGTCATCCCGCGCAACACGATCGCCATCAGAAGGGCCGCCATTTCCGCATCGGAGATGGCGGCCCTCGTGTAGCCGGCCACCACCTCCCGAATCTCCCAGGCGGTCAGCTCCCCTCCGTCCCGTTTCCTCGCAATCACCTCTCGCACGATCACACGAACCCTCGCCGCCGGATTTGCCGAAGAGCGCATTTCATAATCCTCACTCGCCTGGCTGTCCGCGAGAGACGCTGGCATGAAATGCGCCTGCCGGAGCCTGACGGCTTGTGCTGCTGTTTCATAACCTCAGATAGAGGTTATGAAACAGCTTCGAGGATTATAGCATGGACTGAGGGCGGAGCAGACCACGCCCCCGGCGTGAAGGGCTGCCGCCCACCAGGCGACGCGTCGGCCGGCTACCCGATAGCGCGCGATCTCAGTTCGGCAGGCCCTCCGCTTCAGCCAGCCCAGCGGCCGACGTGAGCGCCGGCAGCGACTCATCCTTGACTGTCGCGAGGCTGGCTCCCCCCGCTGCGTTCTCGAGGTCCGTGGTGAGTTGATGGACGTCGCTCCGGATCTCCATCTTCGCGGTGCCTGTCTTCGCCCTCGCCGCCGCGATGAGATCGCGGCCGATGGCGAGATAGAAGAGACAGAGCAGCACGACGGCGGCACCCCGAGACCACCAGATCGCCCGTCGCCGGGCGGCGTGGGCCCGTTCGGCGGCGACGCGATGGCGGAGGTACCGGCCCGAGGGGTTCATGGGGACGATGGGTGCGCCAAGGTGAACGCGGCCGCCCTGAGGCGGCTTCGGCGAGGCAGTCACAGCTCTCTCCCAGACGTGTAGTCCGGTGCCTCACCCCTGCCTCGCCTTCCCCAACTACCAGCTTATTCCATACCTTCCCCGCTCGGCCGCGCGAATGCAGCCATCCGGCGCAGATGCGGCGGACTCACCCCTGCCGGGCCTTCTCCCGCCCCCGTCTCCGACCCAACTCGAAGGCCTTCAGGTTGACTTCGAGCAGCGACGGCCGGAGGCACGACTTCAAGGCGCTCTTCCACGCCTCCAGCGGGATGTCCACGTGGCGGGAGAGAGCGCCGATGAGGACCGTGTTGGCGGCGCGGGCATTGCCCGCCTTCCGCGCCACCTCGGCCGCCGGCAGGAGCACGACTCGACTCGCCGCGGCCTTCACCCGTTCCACGACGTCCTTCGGGTACTCCGGCGCCCCGGGAGGCCGGACGCCCGGAGGCAGGCGCAGCTCGTCCGCGATGAGCGACCCCTCCCCCCGCAGGCGATGCGCCTGCCGCAGACCTTCCAGCAGCTCCAGCGCCACCAGCACGTCCACCTCCCCGTCCGGTATCAGCGGAGAATATACCCGCCGCCCGAAGCGGATCTCGCTCACCACCGCCCCGCCCCGCTGGGCCATCCCGTGGACCTCGTTCTTCTTCACATCGTGGCCCGCGCACAGCGCCGCGTTGGCGACCACGTCGCTCGCCAGGATGATCCCCTGTCCCCCGACCCCCGCGATGGCGATGTTGGTGACGCTGCTCACTCTGAGACCTCCGCTATGGCGCCCGCCGGGCATATCTCCGCACACACCCCACACCCCGCGCAAAGCTGGGCCACGATCTCCACTCGCTTCTTCTTACTTCCCTCGGGCGTCACGTCTGCAATCGCCGGGCACCCGTGGCCGAGACACTGGCCGCACCCGACGCACCGCTCCGCCTCGATCCGATAGGGACGGCGCACCTGATCCCGATCCAGCAGCACGCACCGCCGCCTGGCGATCACGACGCTCGGCTCCGCCCGCCCCAGCGCCGCCTTCAGCACCCTCTGAGTCTTCTTCACATCGTACGGGTCGACCACGGTCACGTCCCGCACTCCCACCCCACGGCACACATCTTCGAGCGACAGCCGGTTGGTCGGCTGCCCGTCCGCCGTCTTCCCCGTGGCCGGATGATCCTGATGCCCGGTCATGGCGACCGTCTCGTTGTCGAGGATGATCACGGTGGTCGCGCCCCTGTTGTAGACCACGTCGATCAGAGGCGTGATCCCCGAGTGCACGAAGGTCGAATCGCCGATCACCGCCACCATGTTGTCGGATCGCCCCGTCGCCTTCTCCACTCCATGCGCCACCCCGATGGAGGCGCCCATGCAGATACACGTGTCCATCGTCTGCAGCGGCGGCTGCACGCCGAGCGTGTAGCAGCCGATGTCGCCGGACACGAACACCTTCAACCGCTTCACCGCCGTCAGCAGCGCCCGGTGCCCACAGCCCGGGCAGAGCGCCGGAGGCCGCGGCGGCAGATCCTCCGCCGCCTCGCGCCCCTTCTTTCGCCTCACCCCCAGCAGATCCGCCACCATGCTCGGCGTCAGCTCCCCCTGCTTGGGCTCCGACGGCGCCTGCGCCAGCTTCACCCCCATCGCCCGAATCTGCTCCTCCAGGAACGGATCGAGCTCCTCCACGACGTACAGCTTCTCGACGCTCTTGGCGAACTGCCGAATGAGCTTCTTCGAGAGCGGGTTCGTAAGCCCGAGCTTCAGGATCGAGGCCCGCGGCCGCGCCTCCTTCACATACTGATAGGCCGCGCCCGACACGATCACCCCCATCCGGCGGTCGCCCTTCTCGCTGCGGTTGAAGGCGCACGTCTCGGCGTACTCGGCCAGCGCCTTCGTGCGCGACTCGACCAGCGCATGCCGCCGGCGCGCGTTCCCCGGCACCATCACGGTCTTTGCCGGCTCGCACGCAAAGCCGCCCGGCTCGTGCTCCGCCCGCTCGCCGAGCGCCACCACCGAATTCGAATGGGCGATGCGCGTCGTGATGCGCAGCAGCACCGGCGTATCGAACCGCTCGCTCAGCTCGAAGGCGGCGATGGTGAAATCCTTCGCCTCCTGGCTGTCCGACGGCTCCAGCATCGGCACCTTCGCCAAGCGCGCATAGTGCCGATTGTCCTGCTCGTTCTGCGAGCTGAACATCCCCGGATCGTCCGCCGTGACGATCACCAGCCCCCCGCGCACCCCCACGTACGAGGCCGTGACCAACGGATCGGAGGCCACGTTCAGCCCCACGTGCTTCATCGAAACCAGCGTCCTCGCCCCCGCCAGAGACGCCCCCACCCCCACCTCGAGCGCCACCTTCTCGTTCGGCGCCCACTGCGCCTGGACGCCCTCACAGCCGACGAGCGCCTCCAGAATCTCCGTGGAGGGAGTGCCGGGATAGGCCGTCGCCACCCGCGCCCCCGCCTCGAAAGCGCCGCGCGCTATCGCCTCATCGCCTGATAGCAGCGCAGACATCGCCCGATCTATGGTCGTGGTCATGCAGGTTCCTCGAAGAAGAGACTGACTGTGAGCATAGCACAAGCCCCCGACCCAAAACAAGCAGAGTGTCGGCTTGCTCCTTCGAGCCCGCCGGCGCTGTGGCGGCGCCGCAAGCTAAGCGATCCACCCCCAGCCGGAAGGACGTCCGGGACGGCAACGGGAATGTCTGCAGGGATGCGTATGCCGTCTGTCGCGATGAAGACAGCTGAGGCGTCCGACTCCGGCCGCCGTCGCGCGCGGCTCTCGCGCGCGGCCGAGATGCTGCCGATTGCGGCCGTCGCGGCCGCCGGGTGCGCCGTCTGGCTCCGGTTCGCGCTGGCCACGAGGATCTCACTCGAAGACGCCTACATCACGTTCCGCTACGCCGGAAACATCGCCCAAGGCGACGGCTTCGTCTACAACCTTGGGGAGCGCGTCCTCGGCACGACGACCCCCCTTCAGACCCTGCTGCTGGCCGGCCTGGGCCGTATCCTCGGAGCCCACAACATACCACTCGTCGCAACCATCCTCATGCCCCTCTTCGGCGCAGCCGCAGGAGTCGTGGCCTATTCCGCGCTCGTGCGGCTGGGCCTCCCACGGGCTGGAGCCGCCGCCGGCGCTCTCCTGTTCTACCTCCACCCGCTCGTCACCAAGACATCCCTCGGTGGCATGGAAACGCCCCTCGTCATCTTCCTGATGGCCCTGAGCCTCCGCTTTCTTTCGAGGAATCAGAGCGTAGCCGCCGCGACGGCAGTCGCGTTTATTGCCCTCTGCCGCATCGACGGCCTCATCTGGGGGGCGCTCATCATAGGCGTCGCTCTTCTCTCGCGGCATCGCCGGCCCCTTCGTCAAGCCGCCGTGATCGCGCCCTGGTTGATCTTCTCCACGCTCTACTTCGGAAGCCTCGCGCCCAACACGATGCTGGCAAAGGGCGTCGTTCGACCGGGCCGGGAGGACCTGCTCTTCCAGCCGCTCCATTTTGGCCGGCTGTCAAGCTTCTACGTCTCCGGCGCCGGCCTTGCCATCGGCGATCCGCTCTTCCCCCTGTGGCTCTTCCTCCTCGGCCTGGGCGTCTACGCCGTCGCGCGGGCGAAGCGGCGCGAGCTCCTCCTGCTTCCCCTCTTCCCGCCCGTCTACGCGGTCCTCATGTACCTGGGCAGAGCGCCCAAATACGAGTGGTATCTTGCGCCGATGCTGTTCCCGTCGCTGTTCCTCGGCGGCGCCGGAGTCGGCCGGATCATCTCATGGGTGGGAGCCCCAAAGGCCGATTGGCGGTTGCGAACCGCGGCGGCAATATGCATCGGCGTCATGATAGCACTGGCGATCACCAACGGAGCGCCCAACCTGCCGAAGCGTATGCGCCACACCAAGCTCTTTCAGGAGAACGAATTCGGCCTGCGGCGCGCCGTCGGCCTCTGGCTTCGCGACAACACGCCGACCGACGCCAGCGTCGCCATGGAGGCCATAGGATACCAGGGTTACTACTCCAACCGGCGCATCATCGACATGGCCGGCCTTATCACGCCCCGGGTGATCGATTTCAAGGCGAGCACGGGATCGAACGCAGTCCTCTTCAACCGGATCGTGACGGAGCTGCACCCGGACTACATCGTGCTTCGCTCCTTCGAGGTGGACGAGAACCGGCATTTCAACGGCGGAGCGCTCTTCGACACCGACGCCCATAGAGCCGCCTTCTTCGACCGCTATCGGGAGGCGGCACGCTTCGTTGCCCCCCACCCCGAGCTCGCCCCGCTCATCACACATCTCACCGTCTATCAAAGGAATCGCCAGGAGAGCCCCTCCAGAGACCTCCCACCCGCCCCTGGCCCGGAACGCCGGGTGTCGGCGCGTTCCCCAGCCAAGAGGTAAGGGCGCCGCCCCGTCGAACAACAGACCCACTCAGCGGCGGCGTGTCGCGGGCGAGAGGCGCGCTGGACCATCTGGGAGGGCTGTCGGTGTCCAAGGAAACACCCTGCTGGAACCGCGACATGGAGTTCATGGAGGCGGACAAGCTCCGCGCGCTTCAGTCCGAGAGGCTTCGTGACGTCGTCGCGCGCGTCTACGAGAAAGTGCCCCACTATCGTCAGAAGCTCGACGACGCCGGCGTGAAGCCCGGAGACATCAAGGGCATCGACGACCTCACCCGCATCCCCTTCACCAGCAAGGAAGACCTGCGCCAGACCTACCCCTTCGGCATGTTCGCCGTCCCGATGGAAGAGGTCGTTCGCATCCACGCCTCCTCCGGAACCACCGGCAAGTCAACCGTTGTCGGATATACCCGCCGCGACGTTGGGACCTGGGCCGAGGTGATGGCGCGGACCCTCGGCGCCGGCGGAACGCACAAGGGAGACTACGTCCAGAACAGCTACGGATACGGCCTCTTCACCGGGGGGTTGGGCGCCCACTACGGAGCCGAGCTCATCGGAGCCTCCGTCATCCCCACCTCCGGCGGCCAGACGAAGCGGCAAGTTCAGATCCTCCAGGACTTCGGCTCCACTGTGCTGTGCTGCACTCCCTCCTATGCGCTCGTCATCGGCGAAGCGGGCAGGGAGATGGGCGTCGACTTCGCCGACCTGCCCCTCCGCGTCGGCTTCTTCGGCGCCGAGCCCTGGTCCCGGAGCATGCGACAGGAAATCGAGTCGAGCCTCCAATGCCACGCGCTCGACATCTACGGCCTCTCCGAGATCATCGGCCCGGGCGTCGGCTACGAGTGCCTCGAGAAATCCGGCCTCCACGTCAACGAAGATCACTTCTACCCCGAGATCATCGATCCCGAGACCGGACAGCCGCTCCCCGACGGCGAGCTGGGCGAGCTCGTCTTCACCACCCTGACCAAAGAGGCCTTGCCGCTCCTCCGCTACCGCTCCCGCGATATCACGCGCATCATCCCCGAGCGGTGCGGCTGCGGCCGCACCCTCCGGCAGATGCAGCGGGTGACCGGCCGCACCGACGACATGCTCATCATCCGCGGCGTCAATGTCTTCCCCTCCCAGATAGAAGAGATCCTCATGGGCATCGAGGAGACGACGCCGAATTACGTCCTCGTGGTCGACCGCAAGCCGCGGGGAATGGACGAGCTCGAAGTACAGGTCGAGCTGTCCGAGGAGATGTTCTCCGATGAAATGTCGAAGCTCGAAGCCCTGTCCGCTCGCATCAGCAGCGAGATAGCGGGCGCCCTCGGGCTGCGCGCGGCCGTCCGGCTCGTAGAGCCCCAAACCCTCGAGCGCAGCATGGGCAAGGCCAAGCGCGTCATCGACAGGAGGGACCTGGGCCAATGACGGCAGTTCAGATTTCCGTCTTTCTCGAGAACAAGTCCGGCCGGCTGGCCGAGTTGACCAGCGCCCTCGCCGAGGCGAGCATCAACATCCGTGCGCTCTCCCTGGCGGAGACCATCGACTACGGCGTCCTCCGGCTGATCGTCGACAAGCCGGCCGCGGCGAGAAAGGCCCTCAGCGAGGCCGGCTTCACCGTCACGGAAACCGAAGTCGTCGCCGTGGAGATGCCGGACCGGCCCGGGGGGCTCGCCGGCATCGTGGACCTCGTGACCCAAAGCGGCCTCAACATCGAGTATCTCTATGCATTCGTCGGGCAGCGCGGAGAGAACGCGGTCGTCATCTTCCGCATCGACGACGTCAAGGCGGCGGTCGCGGCGCTTCAGCAGGGAGGGGCGCGCATTCTCTCCGCCGATGAACTCAGCGCCATATAACCCCAAGAGGAGGGAGTGGTATGAGAAGTCGGACTGGAACATGCTTGCTTGCCGTGCTCACCGTCTTGCTCGTCGGGCTGCTGCTGGGCGGCTGTGCCAAGGAGCCGGCCCCGGGCGGCGAACCGGCGAAGCCCGTGGAGCTCTCGGGCGAGCCCTACGTGATCGGCGCCATCTTCGCCATCACCGGCGACGCCTCGTCGCTGGGCATCCCCGAGCGGAACACGGCCGAGATGCTCGAGAAGATGATCAACGACAGTGGCGGCATCAACGGGCACCCGCTCGATATCAAGATCGAGGATACGAAGGGCGAACCCGCTGAAACGCTCACCGCCGCCAAGCGCCTCGTCGAGGGAGAGAACGTCCTCGCCCTCGTCGGCCCCAGCCGCACGGGCAGCACGCTCGCCATCGTGGACTACATGGAGAAGTCCGAGGTTCCCCTCATCTCCTGCGCCGCCGGAATCCAGATCGTCGAGCCGGCCAGGAAGTGGGTGTTCAAGACCCCGCAGTCCGATCGCATGGCGATCGAGAAGATCGTCGAGTACCTGAAGACCAAGAACATCACGAGGGTGGCCTCGCTCTCCGATAACACGGGCTTCGGCAAGAGCGGCCGCGCCGAGATCGAGAAGCTCATGCCGGCGGCCGGCATCAAAGTCGTGACCTACGAGGAGTACGGACCCAAGGACACGACGATGGAGACCCAGATCACCAAGATCAAGGGCACCGACGCCCAGGCCGTCGTCTGCTGGGGCACCCCGCCCGGCCCCGCCATCGTCGCCAAGAACATGAAGCAGCTCGCCATGGACATCCCGCTCATCTGCAGCCACGGCGTCGCCAATGCGACCTTCCTCAACATCGCCGGCGACGCGGCCAACGGCGTCGTGCTCCCGGCGGGACGGCTGCTCGTTCGCGATCAGATCCCGGCGGACAACCCGCAGGCTTCCATCCTCAATGAGTATGCGGACAAGTACCAGGCCCAGTTCGACAAGTCTGCCGACACCTTCGGCGGGCACGCCTGGGACGCCATTCAGCTCGTCGCCGCGGCGATGCGGGAAGTCGGCCCCGACCGGGCGGCGATCCGCAATTGGATCGAGCAGAAGCAGGACTTCGTCGGCACCGGCGGCGTCTTCAACTTCTCGGCGGAAGAGCACAACGGCCTCACCAAGGACGCCTTCGTCATGGTCGTGGTCGCCGACGGGACGTGGAAGCTGGCCGAATAGCCCTTCCGCTCCCCCTCGAACGTCGTCAAACGGAATAGCAGACCCGGCGTGGGTTCGGCTGGCTGAGCCCCCAATCGCCGCAACCGCGGCGGGGCCCCGGCGCGCGAGCCTGCGCCTGATCTGCATTCGCGGCCGAGGACACAACATCACATAGCAGGGGCCGTCGGATGAGAGCTATCACCCGTCTGCTTCGGCGGCCACGTCTGGGACGCAGCCCAGCTCGTCGTGAAGGCGCTGCGAGAGGCCGGCCCGAACTCCGCCAAGAGCAGAGACAGCATCGAACAAACGCAGCGATTCGTCGGCACCGACGGCATCTTCACCTGCTCGGCCGCCGACCGCAGCGGGCTGACCAAAGACGCCTTCGTGATGGTTGAGATCGTTGACGCCAAGTGGAAGCTGCTGCCATAACGAATACGCGACATCCAGTTCGGGCCGCATGAACCTCGCCCGGCGATGTCCGCCGCCAGGCCGCCCTCGCGGACCTGGCGCAGCGGGCCCTGGCTGGCTGCCATGATTCCCTCTGTCCCCTATCTCCTTCAATACCTCGTCTCCGGCATCACCCTCGGCAGCGTCTACGGCATGATCGCCCTTGGATTCACCCTGATCCACAACTCTACGGGCATCGTCAACTTCGCCCAGGGCGAGTTCGTCACGTACGGAGCCCTCATCGCCATCACCTGCTCCACGACGCTCGGCCTCCCCATGCCGGTCGCCATCCTCGTCGCCGTGGCCGGCGTCACCCTTCTCGGAGCGCTCGTCGAGCGCTCCGCCATTCGGCCCGCACGAGGATCATCCGTCATCACCCTCATCATCATCACCATCGGCGTCTCGATTCTCCTGCGCGGCATCGCCATGTGGATCTGGGGTCCCGACGCCCTCCCCATGCGGCACTTCTCCGGCGAAACTCCCATGCAGATCGGAAGCGCCGCCATCCTCCCCCAACACGTCTGGATCATGGGGATAGTGCTCCTCACCATGATCGCCCTCTGGCTGCTCGGCGAGAGAACTCAGGTCGGCAAGGCCATGCGCGCCTGCGCCATGGACCGGGAGGCGGCCCAGCTCGTCGGCATCCCCGCCACCCGTATGGTCATGCTCTCCTTCGCTCTCAGCGGCCTGCTCGGCGGGATCGCCGGCGCCATCGTCGCGCCGCTGGCCATGGCCCAGTACAACATGGGAATCATGCTCGGGCTCAAGGGGTTCGCCGCCGCCATCCTCGGCGGAATGGGCAACCCACTCGGCGCCGTGCTCGGCGGCATATCGCTCGGAATCCTCGAATCCCTCGGCGCCGGGCTCAAATCCGGCTTCAAGGACGCCATCGCCTTCGGCATCATGCTCGTCGTGCTGCTGGCCAGGCCCACCGGCATCCTGGGGAGACGAGCCCGATGAGGCCCACAGGCGGAACCCGGATATGAAGCTCGAGCTCAAACGATACCGGGTGATCGGCCTGCTCTCGCTCGCCGCCTTCGCGCTCCCCTTCGTCCTCCCCGGCGGATACGCCCTCCACCTCGCCGCCGTCATCGGCATCAACACCATCGTCGTGCTCGGCCTCAACCTGCTCATGGGCTATGCCGGCCAGGTCTCCCTCGGGCAGGCCGCCTTCGTCGGCATCGGCGCCTAC
>Ga0307377_10003611_pt1 | contig 17332 bp, 17 predicted proteins | sample TR3MG_FD_202535 | JGI IMG/M metagenome (GOLD analysis project Ga0307377, IMG submission 202535) | Soil microbial communities from Risofladan, Vaasa, Finland - TR-3 | ecosystem: Environmental > Terrestrial > Soil > Coastal area > Acid sulfate soil | place: Finland: Risofladan, Vaasa | collected... | reverse complement strand
ACGCCATCCGTCAAAGACGGATTGGCGGTGTAACAACAAAGAGAAACAGTTTAATTACGCACCAAAACCCGCATTACATATGACACTTTGTTACCGGCATGTGCTTTTTCATCATATTTATTTCAAGCCTAATTTTTTATTTTCTTTTAATAATTCTACTGATTCTTTCAATCTGTTAAGAATTGTTTCTTCTCTTTTGGCATTAGTAATCCAAAGTATATAATGTCGTCTATAAGTTTGGGCAAGATTATTGAAGTTTGTCAATGATGGTTCATTTTTAGCGAATTCATTTAGAATAAAATATGGAATGTCAAATTGATTTTTATCCTGTTCTTTTAATTCCTTGTTATCCCAATCAACTCTTCCTATTTTTAAGTGTATGTCAATTTTTTTTAGTCCTTCTTCAGTCATTTTACCTTGTTTTATTAAGGTAAGTACCTTTTTCTTATTCAACTCCGACCATTTGGTTTTATTTGTTCTCGGTGTAAATTTTCTAACATATTGGTCATTGTCAATCTTTTTTATAATACTATCAATCCAACCAAAGCAAAGTGCTTCATCCAAAGCTTCACCATATTTTATACATTCAGAACTTACATGCTTTTTATAAAAAATCATCCAAATGCCTGAACTCTTATCAAAATTTTTCTCCAACCAACTTCGAAAAGATTCCTTACTATGAAAATATATATGCTCAAGTTCTTTCATGTCAGTCTTTTAGCATTGCCAGTAACGGCCCGGTGGTATGGGCAGTTGCCGGGAGCCTGCCCCGCCCTAGGCGGGGTGTCAGGGTTGGCATGTGTTTTTGCAAAGTCCCGGTAGACGGACGTGCGTTTTCTCGTCACGATAAAATTGTCTAAGTGGCGATGCAAAAACCATGATCCGCCAGCCGGCGGACGCGTCGGCCGGCAGGCCTATTGACTTTGTCTTGGTAGCAGGAGTTCTCCCGGTATACAAAATTTGATAAGTGATGATAACGTTTCTCGCATAATTCTTCTCATCGATTGAGGAACTGTCCGGCCTGCCGAAGGCAATTAACTATACCATCCGTGTTGCACTAAATCCCACCCCATTTTAGGGGTGTGATAGCTATATTTAAAATAAAAATAGTAAAATGATACTGAACGGGAGAAAAAGCTCCTTAAAAATTAGGTTAATAATCTTTAATGTCCAGTATCATGAGAAAAAAAAGTGAATTTACAACTGTTGAACGAGCTATCCAAACTGTTAATGGTTTTCAGAAAGTGTTTAACACTCTGCAACAGCAGACTATCCTGCGGGGTCAGAGTCAAAGCACACTCGATAACTATATACGGCAGATAGCTCTTATCAGCCTGGAGTTTAACAAGCTCCCCGAAGATCTCTCGGAAGAAGAGATCAACGAGTACCTCACCGCTCTTGCCCTAAGCCCAAAATCTCCTTCACGCAGCAGTTTTAAACATGCTGTATATGGCTTGCGTTATTATTACCGCCACATAGGACAAACCAAACGTGCCATCGATTTGCCTTCGTTGAAAAAAGAAGCTACACTTCCTGTTATATTAAACCGTAGTGAACTCCGCCAATTGTTCAGGACTCCAAAGCTACTAAAGCACCGCATAGCACTCACGTTGATATATTCTGCCGGACTGCGTTCGCAGGAGGCCAGTAACATGAAAATATCCGATATCGACTTTGAACGTAAAACTATCCACATACGTCAGAGCAAATACAAAAAAGATCGTATCGTCCCATTGTCTGATTACATGGCAAAAGGGTTAAAGAAATATCTGGTGGAGCGTCCTCAGTTTGAGGTTGCCCGGATCGTTGATCGGTTTGGACAGCAATATGTTGATGAGTGCCATCCCAACAGTTTTATTGTGCGTACGCTCGATGCCCGGCTCAACGATGCCCTTGATGTTAGATACTTCCATATTGTCTTTACCATTCCCGAAGAATTAAACCAGATATGTTTACTTGATAGCAACCTGTTTTATAAATCCCTGTTCGAGTGTGTATGGAGCGTATTGCAGCAATTTGGATACACAAAATTGTGTCCGGTGTGTAAAACAGGATTTATGCATACTCACCATAGAATTGCTTCCAAAGATCCGTGCTCCAACAAATGTATTGTATGCAACAAAAATATTATCGTGCTGATTATGGACATTTTAAATCACCCGCTTTGACAGGATGGGAAGCGTATGTTCAAAAAATTACCAAAACATCCCAAAACGAGTTAAGCCAGCAGTTTGAGAAGCAATAAACCATTGAAAATGTAAAAACAACACCAACATATAGCCCCAAAACCACCCAGACACACCAAAATGTGGCTGCTCATGAAACACGAATAACGGTGGTAAGTGCATAGAAAAAGGTCAGGTGCCCGGATGTAGTGCAACACTAGACTTCATGTTTGGCACTACATGCCACATGAAGTCCTCTTTATTATGTTTAGGCTTTATTTTAATCAGTCAGTTCTATATCCCCTTAATCTTCAATCTTTTTAGAATATTATTCACTGCTTCTTTATCAAAATGTTCAGGGTCAAATTCTTCTCCCAGCCATTCAATGATGTTGTCGTACTCTTCATGCTTTGGTTGTTTTAATATTTCTAACATATCTGAATAGCCCCATACACCACCACAATCTTCTGGGGGGCAAGCCATCTTGCCTTCCAAACAGATTAAGAATATCATTTTTTCATTACCAGGAAGGATTTTTTCTAATAATACATCGTGTACCCAACCATCTCCAAAGTCATATTCATAAATAATTTTCTCTTTCTCCTTTTTTAACACATCTGATATTTTGATTTTCTTGTAATCTACATTATTCATCTTCCCCCATGTGTCATCGCCCGGTATTCTCTCTGTGTAGAAAGTCCGGTCTTTAATAAATTGGTGCAAATGTGAATTTTCCCAACCCATTGAGACTTGAATTATCATATGGAAATCAGACAATAACAAGTTCGAAGGGATCAATAACCGTCTCCAAATCTTCGGTTTAAATCTTGTTAAAGATATTTGAATCTGATATGTTTGCATAGGTATAGTATTTCTTTCAAATATATAAAAAATATCAATCCGTGAATCCTAAATCGATTACAAGGAAGATCGGTATGGTTACTTTTCATCGATGTCTAGAGTTGGGGTGGTTTTTGCCAGTCCTGGCAGATGGGTGAGATGTTTCTTATCACGATGAATTGTCTTAGTGGCATTGCAAAAACCATTACAGATTAAGTTTTTGAAAGTGTCTGGATAGCAGGATTTATCCCAGGATTTAAAACTTGTTTGGGAACTGAAATCTTTCGTAAAGTGCCACAAGTCATTATGAAGTTGTCCAAATAGAAAGAGATTTTTCCTTTCGGAGAGTTATGTTTAGGCCATTGTAATCCCGATAGTTATCGTCTTGTCACGGCAGTTGGGCTTAAACCTAACGCCGCGCTAAACGAAGTTCCGCACTGAGGGCGATTCCGCTAGAGCTTGCTCTAAGCGGAAGTAAAGCCCACAAGGGCGGGATCAAATTGCGTTTAACGACTTGTTCTAGCACGTTTTGGCTCGAAGCCCAGTTAAAGCTGTTTATTCCCATAACGTTACGAAAGCAATTTGGTTTAGCGTGTTGTAAAAAGTAAGCTACAATTAATCAGTTGGTTTTTCCATATATTTTGTGAACCCAAAAACTTCAATCACATTATCTATTTGATTGATTCTAAAAACGATACAATATCCTTTAAAAATCAAATCACGAATATCGTCAGAATCAAAATAAATTGATTTACGATAAACTGTAGGATTATAAGGAATCTTTTTAATTTGATTGATTACATCGCTTTTGAACTTTTTAGCACGAGAAGGTGAGTCAAATGATATATATTTTACTTGTCTTGCCAGTCTATCCGTAAATGTGGTCTTAAAAACTATCTTCATGCTAACTAATCGAATCGTCAAGGTGCTTTTCAAACTCCTCAATTGAATGGAACTTAGCTTTTCCTGTTAAAATTTCATTCAATTCATTCTGTAAATACTTTTGATTATCAATATACGATTCAGTGTCAGATAAAATCTCAACCTCATCCTTATTAAACTTACTCAATAACCACATTAGGTTATCATAAACTTTATCACTTATCTTTAATTTAATCGTTTGCATAATCAACCCTCCATTTTTTACAAATTTAATCAAAAAAATCAAATCTTAGTAAACTTTCATACCAACGGAATCCCCCTGCTTATTTTTTACAACGGCCCGGCAATAAAGAGGGCCGAGCGTTAATAAATTGCCTATTTGGCAATTTTAGCGAGGAGCCTGCCTGCAGGGGTGGCATGTTACCCGATGACAGCATCGGGCAGGGTCCTGGTACTTTAGCCAGAAAATTGTCACGGTGCAAGGAGGGTATGGCGTGCTTTTTGCCGTAATGGTACAAGTTTTATTGGGTGCTGGTGCGATCGCGGTACAAATTTTTTAGCGGGTACTGTGTTCATCACCGGTGACGGGCTTTATAAATGGCACTGGCGCAGTATCGCGGTATAGGCTCTGCCGAAGCCGGAAAACTATCATGGTGCAGAAATTAAATTGCGTGCAGCTGTGCGAATCCGGGTACATAGTTTAGCAGCTTAACTATCTTGATAGCAGCAGTTTGCAAAAACTGTGACGAACAACTTACCTTTATTGTCCGTGTTGCACTAAATCACACCCCATTTTAGGGGTGTGATAGCTATATTTAAGATAAAAATAGTAAAATGATACTGAACGTGAGAAAAAGCTCCCTAAAATTACGTAAATAATTTTAATGTCCAGTATCATGAAAAAGAAAAGTGAATTTACAACTGTTGAGCGAGCTATCCAAACTGTTGATGGCTTTCAGAAAGTATTTAACACTCTGCAGCAGCAGACTATCCACATACGTCAGAGCAAATACAAAAAAGATCGTATCGTCCCATTGTCTGATTACATGGCAATAGGATTAAAGCAGTATCTGGCGGTCGAAAAACCTCAAACCTGGCTTTTTAACGGCAAGGACTCCGATGGTCGTTACAGCAGCAAAGGCCTTAGCTGGGTAATGCGGGAGGCCCTGAAAAAGACCGATATCAGGAAAAGTGTGACGCTTCATTCCCTTCGTCATAGTTATGCAACCCATCTGCTCGAAGACGGATTAAATATCTTAATCATCAAGAAGTTATTGGGTCATGCCAAAATAGAGACAACAATGATTTATCTCCATGTTGCCCAGTGCCCCATAGCATCTGCACATAGTCCCCTGGATACTCTTTACCCTCAGAAATAGTGCACCGTCCACAGTTTGAAGTTGCCCGGATCGTAAATCGGTTTGGACAGCAATTTGTTGAGCAGTATCGACCCAATAGTTTTATTGTGCGCACCCTTGATGTCTTGCAGAAATGCCGGACAGCTGCATTGGGCGGACACATTGATTATTGCGATTACTGTGGTGAACAGAGGATAAGTTATAACAGCTGCGGTAACCGCCATTGTCCCAAATGTCAGGGGGCAAAACAAGCTCTATGGGTTGAGGACAGGATGAATGATGCCTGGGGAAAAAACTGGAATGTGCATTGCGAGCCGCCCTTCGGTAATGCACAGCAAATTGTTAAATATCTTGGTCAGTACTCTCATCGGGTAGCTATCAGTAATCATCGCATAAAAAACATCTCCGATTCAGGCGTCACTTTCTTTTACAAGGACTACAAAGACAACAGCAAAGTAAAGCCTGCAACATTATCCGGGGTTGAGTTCCTGCGACGGTTCTGCATGCATATCCTGCCAAAGAGGTTTGTTAAGATCAGGTATTACGGAATACTCAGCAGCAAGCAAAAAGACAGGGTTAAGTCGCTACTTGTAAAAAAACCGGAAATAAAGGTCAAAGAAACCAGGCAGGAAAGAATAGTCAGACTTACCGGATTTGATTCCCGCCTCTGTCCGGTATGTAAAACAGGATTTATGCATACCATAGAGTTGCTGCCAAAGATCCGAGCACCCACAAATGTGCTTTATCCAACAAAAATATTATCGTGCTGATTATGGCCATTTTAAACTACCCGCTTTATCGGGATGGGAAGAGTATGTTCAAAAAGTTGCAAAATCATCCAAATACGAGTAAAACCAGCTGATTGGGAACCTATAAATAAATGAAAATGTAAAAACAACATCAACATATAACCCCAAAACCACCCAACAGCTCTGAAATGAGGCTTCAAATGGAACACGAATAACGGTGGTAAGTGCATAGAAAAAGGTCAGGTGACCCGATGTAGTGCAATCGAGTAGACTGCCCCGCCAGGTATACTGACGGGGAGAGCCTCTCACACCACTGTACGTACGGGTCTCGTATACAGCGGTTCATTAAGTATGGGTACTGCTGCTCTTTTCACCAGTTGCACCTTGCTCCGTTTAAAATAAGGCTGGTAAACACGAAGTTTAAACCTCCTTATTGAATTTGGAGCGACTTAACGTTCAGTCCTTCGTTACTTCTGTGAGTCCTCCGCATCTCTATTACGGCTCGTTACCTGTAACTACTATGACCTCTGCTGACTTCTTGGTATAGCTAACTCGTAGCTTCCAAGACCTCCCTTGGTAAGGTAAATGTCCTTTGGTCTAATCCTGCGGAATCTACATAACTACCCTTTTGGTTTTCTTTGGGCTTTGCAATGGTGTGGCTGCTTACCCGAGTAACTATGCCTCATATTCCGTTCCTGTTCGTCAGTTCAGACTTTTGCCGTTTGGCTTACTTCAGTGCTTGGGTCACCCCAAACCACTACGTTTTTTCTGCGAAAAAAGTGCCACTTGCTAATACTTCAAGGCATAACCCCTGTGTATAAGGGACTTACACCCTTTGGACTTTCTCCAGAATTTTGGCAATTCTAAGAATTTATCTATATTCACCATTCAAGGCGCACACACTAGACTTCATGTTTGGCACTACATGCCACATGAAGTCCTTCTTATTAGCTGTAGGGCAAATTTTAAAACTGTCCAGATGTACGAGAACTTTGTCGTCCAGACCTCAATCTCGTCGAGTGGCAGGGACGGGCTGTAAACCTCTTCCCGCAAACCAAGGAATTGATAATGGTTTGGCTTTTGTAGTTTGCGGGATGTGGTTTACAGCGCAGGGACGGTGTGGATTGGAATTAATAACATCTCACTGTCTTGTCAACTCATCTCCCTTGTTTGTCATATATGCTCCCCACTCTGAGAATTTTGTCCCCTATTTGTCAGATTAATGGCTATTTGTGTCAAATTAAATCCCCAGTATATCATATTAACTCCCCACTCTGTCAGATTAAATCCCTTCTCTGAGAATCAAGTCCTATCTGTGTCAACTTAACTCCCCAGTGTATTAGATTAGCTCCTCAGTGTATCAGATTAACTACCTTGGAGAATGAAAGCCCATCTTTGTCAGGTTATGTCCCCTTTTTGATTTTCCAATAGGTTATTGTTTAAGACAAATATTGCCGGATTTAATATAGCCTGCAAATTTCTTATAGCATTACACCAAATTGCCGGGTGGATTATATTTATTTATCAAATCCCTTTCAAGCGATTGGGCATTGGTATCATTATTCTTTTATCCGAGTTAAGTTAAAATATACAGTATCTTCCCCTTCTTCAACTATTAAAAATTTCAAATAGTCGTAACTTTCGCTATATTTTTTAACTATTGCCCATTTTTGATACTCCGTTTCATCTTTACCTTTCATGCATAATACAGAATCATCCACTACTTTATATGAAAATTCATGGATTTTCTCAATGGGTTTATCACTAAATGCATTTGAAAGGTCAATTAGTCCACCTTCCATTTGCATTATACCCTTGTTATTATCATAAAAACTCATTTCAATATTGACTGAGGATAATGCAAGCCCAGCAAGCCCCTTCCCTAAATTACCCAATTCATCGTTACTATCTCCTGATTTAACAGCATCTGCGATAAATGGGGACAGATCAACCTTATATTTTCCTTTAAGTTTTTCAGCCTGAAAAACATTTTCATTTTTTGAAAGATTGCCACAAGCACACAGCGTTATAGCAATTATAATCGGCCATATTTTCATGCTTCTGTTATTTTAAAAATTAGCTCAGATGTTTTTCCACTTGTTCCTTAGCTTTTCGTTGAGCCAGTTCGTCTGCAACTGCTTTAGGAACACAAACTTTATTAACTGGATTAAAATATGTTGATAAAGATTTTGCCAAAACCAGAGCGACAGGGATACCAATTAAAGAAATAAACAAACCTGCAATCTGAAACACTGTAACAATCGTTAAAATTAAACCAAATGGGAAATAAATCACTCGTATTATAATTCCAAAAGTCTTCCATAATTTGTTTTGGTCGGTGTTTAAATCACTTTTGCTAATCATGGCTTTTGAAAAGGGCGTCAATAAAAATTTTGACAGTTGAATCAAACCTAAACCAATTGGTGCTCCAATTACCGTGATTACTAATAAGGCGCCTATCAAAAATGTTCCTAAAGCAGATAGGAATCCTAAAAATGGCACGTGCCATAAAATGTTTCCTAAAGTTCTCATAATAAATATTTTTTGTTATCTTTCCTACTCTTAAGGCTTTTCGGTTACGCCCCGTTTTTTACGTGGTCGCTGGTCTCCACTGTTTTGTTTTTATCAGTTACTAATGACTATCAGGGATTGTTAATGTATTTTTTCATTGGTTCTCTTGCGTGTCCTCTATGGCGTATTTACACTTGCCCATAACTCGTTTTTAGCGTTTCGTTGTTTATTCTTATGTCAGTCCGAGCATTATGGCAGGCATACTCTTAGTCAAGTTTTAAAATAAGAATTAGTCATTTGTGTTTTGCAAAAATATTTATAAGTAATGGGTGTGCTTTCATACCAATTTCTTAATATATTCTTTAACTTTTTTGTCATTTTTTGCCGTCCCTAAATGAAAATAGAATAAATAATTCTGGTCATAATAAAACATTGATTTCTTAATATTGTATTCGGTTTTTATTTCAATATAGTTCAGGCATTCCTTTTCCAGTTCACGAAATTTAGCTGCTGTTTCAAAATCCTGGATACTTACATATTTCATTTTCTTTTTTTGAGCCATATGCAGACTGGACTCACGGTAATAATCAAAATCGAGGATTTTAATTTCCGGTTTGTACCGCTCAATAAATAGTTTTATTAAACTTTTAAATTGTCCCGGGGGAAACTGTTCAGCCTCAAGAAATTCGTTCAGCTTCAAAACCATTTCTTCCGGCTTATACATTTAATAAAGGTTTAAAGCATCCTGATATGAATCTTTTAAACTTGCAATCAGATTAACCGGCTTAATAATTTTCACATTCTCGCCATACGAAAGAATCTCCATAAAAAAGTCATGGGTAATAAACAGGGTGAGCTGTATCAATAGTTCATTTTCATTGTCCAGTATTATTTTCTGAGATTCGTGTAAAGGATATGACTTAATATACTTTCCCTGAAGAGGCTCAAATGATAATACTATTTCTTCCGGGCCGGATTCATCGGAAGTTATAACTCCAAAACAATTTTTAAAATACTCATTTGGATTCATACCAGAAGGGTAGGGGAACTTCTTTTTCGATATTTTCAATTCCTGTATTCTGTCGAGGGCAAAGGTTTTTATATAATCATCTTTATAATCTTTTGACAGAAGATACCAGCGACCTTTGAACTCCTTTAAGGCATATGGTTCGACTTCTCTTAATGTAATATCAGGTTCATAATATTTCTGATATGAAAAACGTACGATATGCCTGTTTCGTATTGCATGCAATATACCATATATGTGTTCTGTACCCAAAGGACATCGTTTTTCCAATATTACATAAGGCGTTAATTGTTGTCCGGTACTTAACGAATTGATTATATCAAAAGCCTCCATCATCCGGTTATTGAAACCAGAATTCTCATCTTCAGCTATATAATATTGATTTGAAGTATTGCATTTAATGTCTATGTTAAATATTGTGCGAATTTCATTTAAATCGCGTTGAAATGTTCGCAATGAAATATTCCTGGGAGTATCCATTAATTCAAATTCACGTTGGATATATTCATTTATCTCATTAAACGTCGCTAACCGGGAATTCCGGAGTTTCTTGACAATTAATAAATACCTTATTATGTAATCTCGCTTTGACATGATCTGGATAGTTTGTTGTTCTTTTATTTACGATGCCTTGAATCCGATTAATTTAGCAGGTGTATTTTCAAAACTTTTCTCATCAAGATTATAAATATCGGAAACGGTCATGGGACGTTCAATTTTTACATTTTTTCCAATCTTTTGTGCCAAAACTTGTGTTTTTGATACTTCAAGCTCTTTAAATTCGTATCGGGCAAGTAACCTCCCTTTTCTGAGAATTGCATCATCTATCTTTTTAGTACCAGCATTAAATGTACAAATAACATTTACCGATAATGCATCAGAAAGGAGCCCATCGCCAAGATTTAAAAGGTTTGACAGGGCTGAAGCATTATTAAAACCATTTTCACGATGAACTAAAAGACTTTCGCAATCCTCTAATATTAAAACTGAATTGGGTTGCCGGGAAATAAAAGGAAGAAATTCCGGCGAACTTAATGCTTCTATCATGTTCAAAGGATAATATATAAACTTCCTTTCAATGTTGCTTATCAGATGCCGCAGATAATAGGTTTTACCAGTACCATATTTGCCATGGAGCAAAACAATACCATTTTTATTTTTTGTTGTTAAGGAGTTGAAAATTAAATTATGAATATCATGAAAGTCATCGTTATAATGTGTTTTAATATCAAAATCAAAAGGTTTAACATCAAAATCGACAAGGTTGAAACTTCCAGAATATTCAACCATATGAAACTTTCTTACAACCAGTTCTGTTATTTTGAATTCGTCAACAATTTTTATTACCTCATTTCTCTCAGCCTCTGAAATATCAGACCCGTAGATCAAATCTATACTACCATTAATAATTCTGACCATGAAGCCCACTTTAAGAATAAGCAGTATCTCCGAACATTCATAATCAATTTCGCAGGAATCTTCCTCCTTTGTACGGTCAAATCTTAAAACCTGGCTTTGTCCTAATGAATAGCGTTTTATAAGACTTTTAATTAACTCCTGGTTATTGACCCTGTGCCATATCGAATATTTAGAATAATATTCGCCAAAGAGATGAACGAATAATTTTCCCCAATGTAAATTTTCATGAATATCACTGCTGAACAGATCATAGTTTTTTCGGGAAATAAGTTTTTCTAAAAAGCTGTTCTTAAACAAATCAGTATTCATTTGTCTATGGTTTTAAAATCATAGAACAAATTTATACAGGGGCAATGACAGAACTTGACGTTGGAATTATTTTGTTCAAATTATTTTGAATCATTGCTATAAATGGGCTTCAATTCTTCGATCAGGGCTCCCTTTTCATCCCATGCCATTGAATAGAAATTAAATCTATAATCTGCAATTATTATTCCTAAAATTCCTCTATTTTGCCATAATTCTGAATATGTTTCAATATAAGAACTCCAATCTTTAAGCCAACCTATTGTATTTTCGTTATTTATGTCATCAGTTATTGTAATTAATACCCTAAGAGGTGCTGACAGGCTGCATAATTTATAAAACTCTTCCGCAGCAGTATCAAAATTATTTTCTGATTCTATGAAAATAATAGGAATCTCCCAATTAGTTGGTTGTTGTTTTATAGCTAAGGCCGCATCTACTTTGAACAATTCTGTTGTTAAAACCAATCCCAAATTTTTTGCGACGTTAGGGAAAATCTTTTCAACATAAAACTTTGTCCTGTTTGCGGGACCAGTCCAAGCTTCTTTAAATCCAATGTCTCTTTGTTGCTTAATTTGAGCTACAAATTCTTTTTTAAAATTGGGCCAAAGTGTACGAAAATCTTCCATAATATTAGAATTATATTTTGCCTACTCTAATAAGTTTTCGGCTTCCCTTAGTTTATATTTTTTCAAAAGTAGATGTCAGGTCAGTCAAACCATGTCGTACTTAAGTATTGTTTTTCGTGTACTGAATCATACAGAATAATTATGAAGCTTCTCTTCATTAACACAAATTTACGATTAAACTTTTACGTTAATCCTATTATAATCCATTTATTTGACTTCTTAGTTAAAATCTTAAAGTTACAGAATCGTTGTCATATAATAATTCCGGATTGGCAAAAAAGCATGTGTTTGGCAGCGTAGCGATGGTTGCTAGGTTGGGCTGCCAAACTCTTGCTTGCGCGTTGGATATCACGGTATTACGCACCCCGCCTTACAGCTAACGGTTGCGGGTTGGGGGAGTTTGCGTTACCCGGTGCCGCCCATCCGACTACAGGTCCCGGTGCTTTAGCCGGAATTAGTCCCGGTGGGCAAGCCGGGTATGGCACAATTTTTTTGCACATCACGGCGAACCAATAAAGCTGATTAAGACCTTTATCCCGGTAAAGCCGCTGTGTTAAGTTTATAGAATATTGAGAGTTCTCTGACACGATATAACTGTCTGGTTATGAGTGCAAGAAATTGTGCCAAGCAAATTACCTTAACCCGCTGTTATGTGTAGGGTTAATTTTAAAACTGTCCAGATGAACGAAAACTTTGTCGTCCATTCTTTTGTCTCGTTATGATAGCAGAGTTGTCGGATGAATCTACCCTAAAAATCATATGGGAGCATGAATTGATCTAGTTTATCAGTTATGCAATGTATTTCAGTGTCAAGTCCTGTCACTAGTGTTGAAATATAATCTTTGCTTGCGTTTGGATCTTGATAAAATATTCTTGTTTTTCTACCATAAAGTTTCTTGAATAGCTGTTGGTCTATTTCTTTATTAAATGGAGGAAAAGAATATCCAATAATTATTAAGGTATCCGTTTTATTAAAGATATCTAACGCAATATTTCTGGTGGTCTGTGACAACTTATTTGATTCCCATGCATAATTAATGTGATCAGAGAAACTAATCTGGTCTCGTCTTTGACTCTCAACTATGAAGCCTAATTCTTTTAAGATGGCTGGCAAATCTTTGTCTTGTAATTCTCGGTCAATAGTGTCTATTTCTTTTATTTGTTTGTCAGATTTTGGCGTAGCGAAGTAATAACCATTATAACCATTTAGATGGCAAATATCCAAGTTAATATTTTGAGATGTATCTACCCTGAATTTTAAATACTTTGAAACATCATTCCATGTAAAATGATTCATACAGAAGCTTTTAAAGGCTCTCTCAAACTGTAGATCATAGTTCCAAGTAACAAATCGTATGTTATCTTTTATTTTGGGAACCCTATTTGATGTCTTTTCAAGAACAGAAGCCAATAAGCTTATGTACCTTGGATCAATATTTTTAAACTTAGATTTTATCGGATAATCATTATTCATTGATTCCCAGATAGTAAAGAAAACACTTATTGACAATTTAAGTCTATCTAATTCGTGTTCATAATCATCACTGAGATAGAGTTTTTTTGCATAAGTATCAATAGTTCCATACTGCTTGGCATTTAGTCCAAAACGCCACATATCGTGCATTATTACTTCGCCAGGATCTGCAGAAGTAAGGATTTTAAATTCTGGCTGAGTAATCTCTGGATCAAGAAACATTTGGGCCAAAGCTATCATTGTTTCTCCTTGGCCACTTAAGATCGGACACGCTTTTGCGCTGGCACCAGCTCCAAAAAGGTATGTTATATTCATTTTGTCAAGTGTTATATTATGTACAGGGTAATTTTAAAACTGACCAACTGATTGAGAACTTAATCGTCAAGTTTTTAATCTCGTCGATAGTAAAGTGGCTGGTTGGAAGGCTCTTTTGCAGCCTTCGGAAACAGCGTAGGATGTGTGGGCTGCAAATGTGCCTGACAAGAAATAGATTTGGAGATTTTTCAATTCGTTAGTAATTGATACTTCTTTTGGAATTCCTCCTTCAATTTCCGCTTTAATTTGGGGATTTCTATTCTTACCACTTTTCCCAGCAACTCTTGTTTTTCCGATATAGCTTTTTCCCAAATATCTGATCCTCTTTCCGATTCAAATATTTTTGCTCTATTCTGAACTTCTTTCGATTTTTTTATCATATCTATGATTTCAGTCACCAGAGAAGCAGAATCTATATCAAATATAATCTCATTTTCTTCAAAATAATTGATGAATTCATTAATTATGTCAAGAGTATCCTTTTTGAATTCAGCTTTCTTGTCAAAATCAATAGGTTCGCCTTGACTCATAAATATTTCGAGTGCTTTTTCTGCACGGATTAATAGACGATATAAATTTCTGATAACTTCTATTTTATCTGAATAAAGCTTCGAAAACCTGTGAAGTTTTTTTTTAAGTCGATGTTCAAGTATTTTTTGAACAGCAAATGTTCCTATTGTTCCTATCCCTGAGCCTATGACTAAATAAATGAATGTTTCTAAGGTGAATGCCCAACTCATAATAAGTACTTTTAAAATTTGATTTCAGACATTAACTGCCATGCAAAATTACAATCCAAATTCAACTAACTTCCGAAAAGACGAACCAATGTAACTAAAATAGAAATTGCCATCATTAAAGGAGAGGAGAGTGATAAAAATCGTTTGAACAAGGTTTTGTCAAAAATTCCGAGGATAAGTGTGATAAATGATGCAATTAGAAATGCGCCTAAAACATTTCCGAGTGCTTGAGTTATTAACGATAATAATCCTTCAAAAGATTTGAATTCGTTAATAGAACTAATCATACCACACACAAAGGATATAGTGAAATAAATGTAAATTTTTATATTATTATTTTTCATTGTCAAGGTTTTAATTAAAGAACTTATTTAAAATTTGGCTTTCAAAAATCTGGATTTAAATAAGAGGTTTTGGATAGAACATCATAAATAACTTGGATTCTTGAAAAATCTAAGGGAGCTGAATAAGAAAAGGAATAAGTGTTATTCCATAAGACAGTCTGAGCAGTAATGTTTTGGAAATCAACTTTGCTCTCCCCAAAAAATTCTGAATATTTAAACTTTGAAATGAGATAGTTTTCTGAACGGATTTTTAATGTTTCTATGGTATAGTCTGATAATGGCATAGTTGTAATGGTTTTTGCTTGGTTTATCATGAAAGCTAAGTAATTTCCATTATAAAGTTTATTCATAAATTCTAAAGGGTTCTGCTGAAATTCTTTGTTTAAATCTCTATTTTGATTTCCATCAAGTTTTATTGGAATGACGTTTAATACAATGGTAATTCCAGAATCAGGCTGGAAAGCTCTAAAGATTGAAAAGTTTGCGACTCCCCTGTCATAGAGGAAGTAATCCGGAAATTTTGTTGCTATATTAAAGTAATAATTACTGTAAAAGTTTTTAGGTAGAATTGTTTCATACTTATTTGGCATATTCAAGTCAAGACTTATTCCTTCCTCTTTCAAAAACTGTTTAAAACTGATCTTGAATCCTTTTTCTTTATTTATGTCAATTAAAGATTTTTGAATTGGATTAATAGACTGAGTACTTTCGACAGAATCTTTTAGTTTATTTTTACTATAAACAATAACTCTCTCTGTGATTGTCGATGGTTTATCTTCTTTCCAAGTGATTTTCTGGATCCAGTTTCCTTTTTTGTCATAAATGTAAGTATATCTTTCTGTTATAGGAGCAAGTTTTAGTTGGCTTTCTATTTCTGGAAGAGAAATGTAATTTTCAATTAGGATTCCTTTTTTATTAAACTTTTGAATCTTAGATGACATAGTTTTTCCCGTGGGACCGAAACGTTTTTCTTCTATCAATCTTTCACCTTTATCAATCTTCTTAACATTGCGAGTGGCAAGGTTCCCAGTTTGATCATATTTGTTGGTCTCTATTTGAGTATTAAATTTAGAGTAACTATATGTTAATCTAAACTTTAGAGCTCCATCCTTGTTAAAGGAATTGGTTTCAACTAATTTTCCTGAGTTATTGTAATTTTCAATCTCTCGGATACAAAATTGATTATTATTATCAAAGATGTCTTTTATTATTTGGTGACTTTTAGTATCATATTGGTACAATATTTTAGAAATAAATCCGGAATCTATTTTCGATAGGACAAAATCATCTAATAATATATTCTGAAATTGATAAATTGTATCATCAATTAGATTGTTTTCCGGTTCTATTTCGATAGTTAGTTCAATTATGTTATCTTTTTTATCGTATTTGTAGCGGACTACTGCGCCGACTTTTTCTTTAATCTTATATACTGTTTTATCAGTGAGATTGCCAGATTTATTAAGAAGATACAGGATATCATCAGAAAAAACTATATAATCTGTTTCTATTTTTTGGCCCTTTATAATTTCTCCGAATTTTTCAATTGCTCCATAATCAGACTCTCTTATAGATAGTATCTTTCCAGAAAGATTCATTTTTGATAAATCATTCTCTCTAGATTTAGTGCAAGATCCAAGTAAAATTGATACCAGAAAAATGGTGATTAAATTTAAGTTACTCATGAGAAGTAAATTTGGAGATTATTATAGTCAAGGTAAATCTTGGTGTATTTGAACAAAATTATGGATTCATGATCTCGTTTATATATATTTTTTGGACACTTTTTTAAGGCTCCTTTAAACCTAATTAGTTGATTATCTAGATTTAGAAGTTTAAATATAAGAAAATTTGTCAGGACTATCAATATAATGGAAATCTGTGCGTAGGCTATTTGGCTCTTTTGCTTTTGCATGTGGGTTGGGTCATGTGTCGCGCAAAAGCAAATGTGCCAAATCAGCGGTCGCGGTATATTACGTAGTGGTCTTGGTGGAGTCTATATCTCTGATAACGTATTCATTAGCTATAACTTAATAGGGTTTTATGCACAGTCTTATAACAGACTGCCCTTAAAGGTATGAAAATAACTTTAGCGGACTAATCTGATTGGTGCTTTATAAGATTGTGTATAAAATTGAGTTGGACTAAGCCGGTCGTCCCTATGGGTGTTCTTTCTACCAGAGTTCTCCCATATCGGATTTTACCGGCATTTTTGTAACTCTTTTTACCGGCTTTTTAAATACTTCCGGTTTTGATTATCGGAAAGCGGTTCCGGCAGGACATACCTCTCCTGATAAAGAGTTTTCTTTTTTACGGTTGAAGGTATTTCAAAGAACATTTTTATAATAAATTTCAGGCAGCCCTTGGTTTTGCATCAATTTTTTCGTGCATAAGCATCAACCCTTTCTTGCACTTTTTACACAGAAACGGATCATATCCAAGAACATCCTGAACAAGTTCCTGCCAGTTCTTTCCTTCCATCGAAGAGAGTTCCATCTCTTTGCCATCCATGGAGAGATAGGTGTCAAGGACATCATTACAATGTATATTGGCAAAGATCCCATAATACCGTA
>Ga0307377_10003608_pt1 | contig 17337 bp, 16 predicted proteins | sample TR3MG_FD_202535 | JGI IMG/M metagenome (GOLD analysis project Ga0307377, IMG submission 202535) | Soil microbial communities from Risofladan, Vaasa, Finland - TR-3 | ecosystem: Environmental > Terrestrial > Soil > Coastal area > Acid sulfate soil | place: Finland: Risofladan, Vaasa | collected... | reverse complement strand
GATCTCGCGGCCGCTTCCTGGACGAGCGGCGTCTTCCCCGATCTGCGGGCGGCGGGACTGGTGGTCGCCGCGGTGCCTTGAACCGGGGCTTTCGCCGACGCGCCGGCGCTGGGGCGCCACCGGCCCGGCGCGCCGGCGCCACCGGCCCGCGGCCCTGCGCCTGTGGCGCTCGGCGCCGGCCCGCGGTATAGTTAGGTAGTCATGCGATCGAAGCTTGCAGCCCTCGCCCTCGCCGGGGCGCTCTCCTCGGCCGGCGCCCTCCACGCCCTCGGACCGATCACGGCGGTCCAGTTCGATCTGGGCATCGTCACGGATCTCAATCTCGACCCGGCCACCTCGGCGGGCTCCAGCAGCCTCATCACGAACATCCTCGGCTTCGGGCTGACCCTCCCCTTCCGGCCCGGCTCGCGGTGGTCTTTCGAGCCCACGGCCGATTTCTACTGGGCCAACTTCGGGCTCGTCGCCGGCAAGGCCGTCCCCGTCGACATCGGCGACCGGGACGCCTTCGTAGTCGGGGCGATCCTCGACGCCCCGGTTTTCTACACCTTCGATATGCGGCCGCCCTGGAAGCTGAGTCTCGGCGCCGGGCTCGCGATCAACGCCCGCTACGGCTTCATCGCGGTGAGCGGGGTCTCCTCCTCCACCGTCGACGCCATCAACGGCTATTTCTGGAGCGGAGGCCGCTTCATCATGCCCAGCACCCTGGCCCGGGCGGTCTACAACCTGACGCGCCACATCGACTTCGGCTTCACGGCCCTGGCCTACTGGCCGATCTTCAACCTCTGGGCGGGCACGGGGCTGTCCTTCTTCGACCAGGGCATCTTCGGCGGCAGCCTCGTGGTCCGCTACATCTACTAGAAGCGTACCCGACGCGAGCCCCATGACGAGCCCCAAAGCGCCCATCGCCCCGGAAGAGATCCTCCTCCTCGCCGCCGACGCCGCTCGCATCGTGCTCGAGAGCGGAGGCGAGACCTACCGCGCGGAGGACACGGCAGTCGGCCTCAGTTCCGCCCTCGACGGAGCCGAGGCCGAGTGCTTCGCGACGCCCACGGTCATCGTGCTTTCCTTCGTCGGCTTCGACGGCAAGGCCCATTCCATCGTGCGGCGGGTGACCCGGCGCTCCATGAACCTGGAGCGCGTGGCCCGCATCGACGCGCTCACGCGCCGCACGAGAGCGGGAGAGCTCGACTTCGCCGGGGCGGCCGCGGAGCTGGACCGGGTCGAGCGGCTGGAGGGCAGGCCGCCCCTCGTGTCGGCCCTGGCCGCCGCCGCGGGCACCGGCTTCTTCACCCTGCTCTTCGGCGGGGCCTGGAACGACGCCCTCGTCGCCGCGGCGGTCGGCGCGGGCCTGTCGCGCTTCACCCGGCTCTTCGCCCGCCGCGCCATTCCCGACTTCGTGGCCAACCTCCTCGGGGCGGCCGGAGCCACGATACTCTGCCTCATCGCGCGCAGCCTGGGGCTCGCCACCAGCGCCGACGGGACGATCATCGGCGTCATCATGCTCCTCGTGCCCGGGGTGGCGATCACGAACGCGATACGCGACACCATAGGCGGCGACCTCGTGTCGGGCGTGTCGCGCGGGGCCGATGCCTTCATGTCGGCCGCGGCCATCTCCATCGGCGCCGGCGGCGCCTACCAGCTGTGGAATCTCCTGGCGGGGAGGATCCTCTGACGCTTTCTCCGCTCGGGCCGCTGTGGGCGGCGATAGCGACCGCGGGCTTCGCGGTGCTCTTCAACCTGAGGCGGCGGGACGTGCCGATCGCGGCCCTGGGCGCCGCCCTGGGCTGGGCGGTGTACATGCTCGTCTCCGCGGCCACCCTCGCCGAAGCGGTGGGTCTCTTCGCGGCGGCGGCCCTCATCGGGCTCTGGGCCGAGTTCATGGCCGCCTTCCTGAAGCGCCCGGCCTCGGTCTACATAGTCTGCGCCATCATTCCCCTCGTGCCGGGCAGCGGGATGTACTACACGATGCTCGCCTCGGTGAAGAGCCAGACCTGGAGCGCGCTGACCGCCGGACTGGGAACCCTCCAGGCCGCGGGCGCCATTGCGGCGGGCCTGGCCCTCTCGGGAGCCTTCGCTAGGCTCCTGTCGCTGCGCAGGCTCGCCAGGAAGTGGGGAGGGCCGGCTCAGTCCCGGCGGGGCAGGACCATCCGGTAGACCGTCCCGCCCGAGCTGCTCCGCGTCAGGCCGCCGCCGAGCTGGGACATCAACGTATCGATGAGGACGAGGCCGAGCGAGCGTCCTTCGGAGCGAGGGACGAAGCCCGGGCCGTCGTCGGAGGCTTCGATCGAGACCCCGCCTTCCTTCGCGGCAATGGAGATCGCCATGCGTCCGCGGTCCCTCCCGGCGAAGGCGTGCTTGAGCGAGTTCGAGACTATCTCGGTCATGACGAGACCGAGGGGGATGGCCCGGTCCATGTCGAGCGAGACCTTGTCCCCGTCGATCACGACCTCCACGCCGGAGACGCCGTAGGCCGAGACGAGGAAGGAGCAGAGCTCCTGGAAATAATCGCCCAGATCGACGCTCGCGAAGTCTCCGCCGCGGTAGAGGAACTCGTGCATGAGCGCCAGGGCCTGGACCCTGGCCACCGAATCGGCGAGCGCGGCGGCGGCGGCCGAGTCTTCCAGCGCGTCCTTCTGGAGCGAAAGGAGGCTCGACACGATCTGCATGTTGTTCTTGACGCGGTGATGGACTTCGCGCAGGAGCGTGTCGCGCTGGCGCACCATGCCGGCGAGCTGCGCCTCGCGTTCCTCGACGGCCGACTCCATCGTGCGCATGTCCACCAGAAGCTCGCGGAACTCGGCGAAGGAAGGCTCGCGGCCGGCCATGCCGTAGCGGCGGTCGCGGATGGCCCGCACGCCGAAGCGCAGGGCGTCCAGGTCGCCGACGATGCGCCGCGCCATGGTGAGCGCTATCGATCCGAATATGCCGAAGGCGACGAGGGCGGCCGCCAAGGACAGGTACAGGGCCCGGTCCAGAAGCCCGTACAGCACGCCCTCGTCGTAGGAGGCCAGCACATGCCAGCCGTAGGAGGGCAGCCGCTGGGCGAAGGCTATGGACCGCCGGTCGCCGGCCGATCCGCCCAGGTTCACCTTGAGGCGCAGGGGTCCCGCGCCCCCTCCCGGCGGCAGGACATCGCCCATGTTCACCCGCTCCGTGACGAGCCGCCGATCGCGGTCCGCGACGATCGTACCGCTCCGGTCCAGGATCGAAAGCCGCCAGCCGGGCCCGCCTGCCTGATTCACGAAGCTGGAGAGCCGCGAAAGGTCGAGCGAGCCGACGATGATGTCGCCCCGCGGCTCGGCGCGGAAGGATATCGTCACCACGGGATGGCCGCTCGAGAGGGAGATGTGGGAATCGGAGACGAAGGGCTTCCCGGGCGCGATGCGCGTGAAGCTCCGATCGGAGAGATCGAGGCCGTCGACATTGGGGTCGGGCGGGTAGGAAGCGAGCTGGATTCCCCGGCCGTCGATCCAGGTGAAGGACTCGAAGTCGGGATCGAGCGAGAGTTCCTCGCGGAGGTGGGCGCGGAGTCGCTCCGGCTGCCGTCCGCGGATGAGCTGTCCGTCCATGGCGACGGCTTCGACGAAGATCTCGGCCGAGCGCAAGAACACCGTGGCGCTCTCGGCCACGCCCTGGACGACGGCCTCGCCGCGGGCAGTGAGTTCGTTGCTGAAAAACGTCTGCGCGAGGATCGCGCCCAGGCTCAGGTACACCGCGAAGGGAGCCACTATGGCCAGGGCGACGAGCAGGAGGAGATAGCCCCGCGTGCCGAGCCTTCCGCTTGGCGCGCCGAGGCGGCTCCGAAGCCCTCCGCCGGGACCGCCGCTCATGGCAAGGCGCGGTAGCCGTCTCCGCGCACTATGAACAGGGCATTCTTTCGCACAACGTCGCCGTAGGCGTCCAGCCGGTAGTCGGCCTGGAGCCCGTGGACGAGCGGCTCCGCCAGGATGCGCCGCTTCAGCCGCAGGGGCGAGGCCTCGCCTTTGGCCATCGCGCGCATGAGGATGAGCGCGGCCTCGTACGAGTACATCGAGCTGAAGCTGGGCGTGGAGCCGAAGCGCGCGCGATAGGCCGCGACGAAATCGAGATAGGCCGGAGCCCGGCTGTCCGGATCGAACTGCTGCTCGAAGAGGGTGCCGTCCATCGCGGAGCCGCCGTAGCGGAGGAAGTCGGTCGTAGCCGCCCAGCCCGAGGTGAGGGTCAGGATGCCGCGCTCCATCTGCTTGGCGCGGCGGATCACGAGGGCCGTATCGAAGCCCGTGGCGATGACGAGAAGGGCGGCCGGGCGCGCAGCCAGGAGTTTCCCGAGGATCGGCGCGAACTGGACGCTTCGATCGGAGGACGAATAGGCTTGCTCGGCCACCACCCGGCCGCCCGCCGCCTCGTAGGCGGAGCGAAAGAAGGCGATGAAATCCTTGGCGTAGAGCTCGTTGTCGGCGTCGTAGAGCACCGCGGCCGTCGCGGCGTGGAAGCCCGTGGCGGCCTCGCGGCCCAGGCCCTCCGCCCCGCCCGAGCTCGTGGTCATGAGGCGGATCATCATGTCGTCCCGTCCGGCGAGGCTCGAGGCGCTGGCGGTGGGCGAGACGAAGAGGAGCCGCTTCTCGGCCGAGGCCAGCTCGGCTATGGCGCTCGTGTACGGACCGATGGCCGCCGGAATCTTCGCCGCGCTCAAATCGTCGACGGCGGCATGAAAGCCCTCGGGGCTGTTGCGGTCGTCCTCGGTGACGAGCCGGAACGTCGCGCGGCCGAAGCGGGGCCGGGCGTCGGCCTGCTCGATCGCGAGCAGGGCGCCGTTGCGCCCCGACACGCCCAGCTCGGACTGCTTGCCCGTGAGGTCGCCTATGAAGCCGATGGAAACGATCCGGGGAGCGCAGCCGGACAAGGCGAGGGCGCAGGCCAGAGCCGCGGCGCCGCCCAGGACAGCCTTGACGGAGAACCGCACGGCAGCGCGCGACTGAACCTTCTTCATCGGTCCAAGTGTATCATACGTGTCGCGAAGATTGTTGAAATTTGGATCAAGCGGAGCGAGGAGTTGCGGACGAAGTCGCCGCGCACGCAGTTGCGAGGACGCCTGAATCGACGGCTTCGTCAGCTTCGCGACACAGGCTCAATCCAGGCCGGCCAGTCGCAGGAAACCGCGCTGATCGATGAAATTGCTTTCCTTGAGCAGCTGCCCGTCTCGATAGTAGCGCACGTACGGAACCTCGCGGTTGCCGTAGACCTCCTCCTTGAAGGTCATGAAGCGTTCGAAAAAATCCTCGCGGTCGTATTCGAGCCAAAACACCTCGAACCCGGGCCGAGCCGGCAGGCTCTCGAGGTAGCGCCTCATCCAGCCCCACTGCGGGCACCAGCTCTGGGTGAGCACCACGGCTACGGCAGGCGCGGCCTTCACGATGCCCGATCCGAAATCGCCCTTTTCGATGGCGGCCATGCAGTCATCACGTGTCAGCTTGATCATGATGCTAAAGATACGCCGGGGCCCCGTGAAGGTCAAAGCCCCATAGTCGGAGGAAAACGTTTTCCGCTCGTCCGGGTCAGGTTTCAGCCGTGGACGGGACGGCCTTGCGGCGAGGGAGAGAGCGCGCGCTCCACGCTGTCGAGGAGCTGGCGGTCGTTGATGGGCTTGAGCATATAGGCGGCGGGCCTCGTCTTGAGCGCCCTATCCTGGCTGCCTTGGCTCGGATAGGCGGTGAGGAAGATGATGGGCACGTCGCTCACGAGGCGCACCCTGGCGGCCGCGTCGACCCCGTCTATGAAGCTCTTGAGATTGATGTCCATGATGATGAGGTCGGGCTTCTGGGCGAGGACCGCGCCCATGACGGCGTCGCCGGAATCGACGACCTCGGGTACCGTATAGCCGGCGTCCTCCAGGCTTTCCTGAAGCTGCATTCCGACGATGGGTTCATCCTCGACGACCATGATCCGCGCCATGTCTGCCCCCTCGAACGTTCCGAGTATAGCATGGAACCGCCGGGCGTGCCGTTTTGGCGTGCTTTTTCCCGGGACAGGGATTACTCTTCAAGCATGTCGAATCGCGCGGAGGGGGCTTCGGCCGTTCCCGCCCCGAAGAAGGGGGCGCTGCGGATATCCTCGATCCTCGACAGACCCGTCAATCGGCTGCACCATCTCCTGTTCACCCGGCACCGAGGACTCAGCCTCGCCCTCTCGATCGCGGCCTACGCCGCCATCGTGCTGAGTCTCGGCGGCGACTTGGCCATTTCGAACAATTATTTCGTGGCCTTGCCGGTGCTGGTGGCGGCCCTGGGCTTTTCCGTGCCCGGCGGCCTCGCGGCGGGAGCGCTCGGCCTGCCGGCGAATCTCCTGCTCTTCCATATCCTGGGCCATCCCGAGTATTCTCCGGCCAGCAAGCTCATCGCCGAGTGCTTCGGCACGGTCCTGGGCTTCTCGCTCGGCTATGTTGCGCACAACTTCCGGATGTACGAGACCGAGCTGCGCAGGCGCTCGGCCGCGGAGGGCGAGCTGACCGAGGCCCTCCAGCAGAAGGACATCCTCTTGAAGGAGCTCAACCATCGCGTCAAGAACAATCTGTCGGTCATCAAGAGCATCGCCCAGCTTCAGCGGGCCCGCTCCGCCGACCCGGTTTTCCTCGAATCGATCGACCGGCTCGTGGAGCGGATCCACGCCATCGCCCTGGTGCACGAGCAGCTCTACGGCCCCAAGGAAGGTGCCTTCGCCGTCGACCCGGAGAGCTACCTGGACGCCCTCGTCGGCAACCTCTCCGCCAGCTACGCCGATATGGGGGTCGAGCTGATCCACACGGTCCGCGTGGGCGGCCGCCTCCTCGACCCGGAGGAAGCCGCGCCCCTGGGGCTCATCGTCAACGAGGCGCTCAACAACTCGATCAAGCACGCCGTCGGCCTCTGCCGGGATCCGGTCATCTACCTCGAACTCGAAGCCAGCCGCGGCGAATACCGCCTCGTGGTCGGAGACAACGGTCCCGGCTTCGACAGCGACGCGCCCGACGCGCACGAGGGGCTGGGCCTCAAGATGATCCGCGCCCTGGCGCGCCAGATGGACGCGACACTGCGATTCGAGAAGGCCGGAGGCGAGGGCTGCGTCGAAGGGGCGCGGCTCGAACTGCGATGGCCGATCAGGAAGGAGTCACCATGAGTTTCGACATCGTGAAGGCCGCCGCGGGGCGCCGCGGCTCCGTGCTCGTCACCGTGGCGGCCGCGAGCGGCTCCGTGCCGCGGCACGCCGGCTCGAAGATGGCTGTGCTGCCCGACGGCTCGATCGTCGGCACCGTGGGCGGCGGCGTCCTCGAGGCGCGGGCCCTGGAGCGGGCCGCGGCCTGCATGGCCGAGCGCCGCTCGGCCTGCCTCAGCGTGGAGCTCACCGGGGAGGCGGCGCTGGGGGCCGTGCCGGTCTGCGGGGGCGTGGCCGAGCTGTGGCTCGAGTACGTGGACGAGCGGAGCCTCCTCGGCGAGGCGGCCGCGGCGCTGGAGGCCGGCCGGGCGGCCGTGCTCGTCAGCCCGCGGCTCGGCGGCGCGCCCCGCTGCACGGCGGTCTTCGACGCCGCGGGCGCGCTTCTGGCCGGGGCCGCCGGCCTCCCCGACGGCTCCGCCGGGGCGCTGCCCGCCCGGGCGGCCGAGGCCGCGGCCTCGGGCGTCGCCGCGTTGAGCGAAACCGCCGATTGGCTCTACGATCCCGTGCCGCCTCCCGAGCGCCTGCTCGTGCTCGGCGGCGGCCACGTCGGCAGGGCCGTGGCCCGTTTCGCCGTCGACCTCGGCTTCAGGGTCACCATCGCCGACGACCGTCCGCGGTTCGCCGCGGCGAACCGCTTCCCCGAGGGCGTCGAGACGCTCGAAGGCCGTTTCGCGGAGCTCGTCGCGGGCTTTCCCTTCGGGCCCTCGACCTACGCCCTCGTCGTCACCCCCGGACACCTCAGCGACCTGGATTGCGCGCGGGCCATCCTCGGACGCGAGTACAAGTACGCCGGCCTCATCGGCTCGCGGCGCAAGGTCCGCATGATCTTCGAGCAGCTCGTCGCCGAAGGCTTCGACCGCGACCGCGTCGAGGCGCTCTATTCGCCCGTGGGAGTCGACATCGGCGCCGAGACGCCGGAGGAGATCGCCGTCTCCATACTCGCCGAGATGATCGCCGTACGGCACGGCTCGCCGGCCCTCGCGGCCATGGAGGCCGATCGCCGCCGCAGGCGCGCCTAGGCGATGGAACTGGCCGATCTCGTCCTGGAGCTCCTGGGCGTCTCCGGAAGCCGCGGAGCCGGCGCCGAAGGGCGGCCGGGCCGCGGTTTCCTTTCGGCCTTCGTCGGAGCCGGCGGCAAGACGACCGCGCTCTACGCCCTGGCCGAGGAACTCGCCGGCCGCGGAGAGCGCGTGCTCGTGTCGACCACGACGAAGATCTACGACCCGCGCGTCGAGGGCCCTCGCCCGCTCGCCCGCATCGAGCTGGCGCCGGAACTCGCCCCGCAGACGGGACCGAACGCCGGCTCCGGCGCGGCGGCCTCGGCCGAGCCCGCCGGCGCTTTGACGGCGGCCCCTTCCGGCCTCGACGCAGCTCGCGCCGCAGCCCTCGACCGGATCCGCGCCCTCGCCTCGCCGGGGAAGATCGTACTCCTCGCGGCCGAGTCCCTGCCGGATGAGGGCAAGCTTCGCGGCCTCGCCCCCGAGGCGCTCTGCGCCTTGGCCGGCGCCTTCGACCACGTTCTCGTCGAGGCCGACGGGGCGCGCCGGCTCCCGGTCAAGGCTCCCGGCCCGGACGAGCCCGTCGTGCCGCTCTGCGCCGACCTCGTCGTGGGCTGCGTGGGCCTCGACTGTCTCGGCAGGAACATCGGTCCCGGCACGGTGCATCGGAGCGAGCTCTTCGCGCCGCTCGTCGGGGCCCTGGCGGGCGAGCCGATCACGGCGAGCCGGCTCGCCCGACTCGCCGCCGCGCCCGAGGGGCTGTTCAAGGCCGCGCCGCCCGGAGCGCGGAGGCTCGTCGCCCTCAACAAGGCCGAGCTGCTGCCGAGCGAGCGACTCGAGGAGCTGCTCGACTTCTTCGCGCAGGAAGGGCTGCAGGCCCGAGAGGCGCCGCGGACGAATTCGGAGCGGCCCCCGATAGCCGACGCGGTCGCCTGCTGCAGCTTCGCGGCGCCCTCCGGCCGGATACTGGCCCTCCTCCGACTCACTCCCCATCCGGGCCTTCGAAGGATATACTAAAGCGGCTCGGGGCGGTCGCGCCATGCGCCGTCCCGCGGAAAGGGAATGACTCGGATGAATCGACTCGTCGTCGTGCGCGGAGCGGGCGATCTCGCCACGGGCTGCATCGTGCGCCTGGTGCGCGCGGGATTCCGCGTGATCGCCCTGGAGGCCGAAAAGCCCACGGCGATCCGCCGGACCGTATCGCTGTGCGAAGCGGTCTACGAGGGACGGACTCGAGTCGAGGACGTGGAAGCGTGCCTGGTCGGGACGATCGACGAGGCCCTGGCGCTCGCGGTCGACAAGGTCGTGCCCATCCTCATCGATCCGGAAGGCTCGGCCATCGGCATCCTGGACCCGCTCGCCCTCGTGGACGCCATCATAGCCAAGCGCAACCTCGGCACCGCCCGGGGAATGGCGCCCGTCGTCGTAGCCCTGGGGCCCGGCTTCGTCGCCGGCCTCGACGCCGACGCGGTGATCGAAACCAACCGCGGCCACGACCTGGGCCGCGTCATCCTGGAAGGCCCGGCCGCCCCCGACACCGCCGTACCCGGCGAGATCGGCGGAGCCGCCTCCGAGCGGGTAATCCGCGCCGCGTCGGCGGGGCGCTTCGTCGCGTTGTGCGACATAGGCGACAGCGTGGCCCCCGGCCGGGTCGTCGCGGCGGTCGAAGGGGCCGGGCGGGCGGAGATACGGTCGGCCCTCGGCGGGGTCGTCCGCGGCATGCTCCGTCCGGGACTGGAAGTGACCCCGGGCTTCAAGGTGGCCGACGTCGATCCGCGCGGCCGGCGGGAGAACTGCTTCACCGTCTCGGACAAGTCGCGCGCCATCGGCGGGGCGGTGCTCGAGGCGATCCTCATGCTCGGGCGCCAGCTCGAGGGTTGAGCCCCCGCGCGGCGGACCAGGCGGCGGCGCGGGGCCGGCCCCGCCGAAAGCGCGCGGCGCCGGCCTCCGCGCGGCGCCGTGAAGAGCGCGCCGCCCCCGCCCCCGGGCGGTCCCGGCCTACTCCTCGCCCATGAAGGGATAGCCCCAGGACCTCGGCGGGTCGAAGTTCTCCTTCACCGCGCCGGCGCTGGTCCAGCGGATCAGGTTGAGGATGCTGCCCGCCTTGTCGTTCGTGCCCGAGGCGCGCATCCCGCCGAAGGGCTGGCGCCCCACCACGGCCCCGGTGGGCTTGTCGTTGACGTAGAGATTGCCCGCCGCGTGGCGCAGGGCATGGAGAGCGCGCACGACGGCCCCGCGCTCGTTCGCCATGACCGCCCCCGTGAGTCCGTAGGGCGAGGTCGAGTCGACGAGACGATAGGCGGCCTCCATGTCGCTCTCGTCGTAGACGTAGGCGCTCAGCACCGGCCCGAACAGCTCCTTCTCCATGGTCTCGTAGCGCGGGTCCTCGGCGAGGAGCAGCGTCGGCCGTATGAAGTACCCGGTCGACTTGTCGCCCGTGCCGCCCGCCAGGAGCTTGAGCGCGCAGGAAGCGCTCGAGGCGGAGCAGGCGCGCCGCAAGTAGGGCATGATGGTCCCGAACGAAGCCTCGTCGATCACCGCTCCCATGAAATTGCGGAAGTCCGTGGTCGGCCCCATCCTGATCGACGAAATTTCCGCGCCCAGCCGCTCGAGGAATCCCGGGGCAAGGCCGGAAGGGACATAGAGGCGCGAGGCCGCCGAGCATTTCTGTCCCTGGTATTCGAAGGCTCCCCGCAGGGCCGCGACGAGAGCGACCTCCTGATCCGCGCTCGGATCCAGGAAGACGAAGTCCTTGCCGCCCGTCTCGCCGACCACACGGGGATAGGAGCGATAGATCGAGAGATTGTCGGCCACCTGCCGCCACAGCGAGTTGAACACGTTGGTCGAACCGGTGAAGTGCAAGCCCGCGAATTCGGGCCGCGCGAGGACGACCTTGGATATCGTCCCTCCGTTGCCCGGCAGGAAGTTGATCACGCCCGGCGGCAGCCCGGCCTCCTCGTAGATCTTCATGAGGAACCAGTTCGAGAGCACCGAGGTCGAGGCCGGCTTCCAGACGACGGCGTTCCCCATCATGGCGGGAGCGGTGGGGAGGTTGGCCGCGATCGAGGTGAAGTTGAAGGGCGTCACGGCGTAGACGAAGCCCTCGAGGGGCCGGTACTGGACGCGGTTCCACTCGTCCTGGCCGCTCTGCGGCTGCTGCGAGTAGAGGCTCTCCATGAAGCGCGGATTGATGCGCAGGAAGTCGACGACCTCGCAGGCCGCGTCGATCTCGGCCTGGTGGACGGTCTTGGACTGGTTGAGCATGGTGGAGGCGACGATGGCGGGCCGGTACTTGCCCGCGATGAGGGCCGCGGCCCGACGGAAGACGGCGGCCCGCTCCTCCCAGGGCATATCCTCCCACTCGGCCTTGGCTTTCAGGGCCGCGTCGACGGCCGCCGCCGCCTCGGCCTCGCCGGCCAGGTGAAAGCGCCCCAGCGGGCGGGAACGGTCGTCGGGCCTGACGATGGGCGAGGTCGTGCCCGTCCGCACTTCCCTGCCGCCGATGATGCAGGGAATGTCGAAGTCCTGGGCGAGGAGTCTGTCGATTTCTGCCTTGAGAAGCGTTCGCTCCGGGCTACCCGGAGCGTAGGACAGCACCGGCTCGTTCTCGGCCGGCGGCGCCCTGAGGATGGCGTCGTTCATGGATACTCCTTTCCAAACACGGGAGGTCGGCCCCTTTCGAAACCGGCCTATCGGTCCACCGTCCCTGGGTCCGCCCGCGGCGCCTAATGCGGCGCGCAACGCGGATTTCCTGTAGGCGCGAGGACTCGGGGTGATCCATCGGTGATGGGGATGTCGTGAACCTTCATAGGTTCGCCGGAGCCGACGGCTCCGTCCTGGGCTGGTGTTGTTCGAGTGGCCTCCAATTGGAAAATACCGAAATTTGAGCGGCTTCGCGTCGGTCGCGTGCTCGGCGGCGCGCCGGGCGCCGAGCCTTGGCCGCGTGAATCCAGAATCCAAGAAAAGACCGCGACGGTCAAGGCTCGATCGCGGAGCAGCGGCAGGAAAAAAACGTTGACTGATGGGCGAGACCGCGCGATGATTCAGGCATGATGAGAAACTTACGCACCGCGATCGCGGCTTCCTTGCTGCTTTCGCTGGCCTTTTTCGGTTGCGCCCCGCGCGCAAAACCAGCCGAGGCCGCCGCGGCTCCCGCGCCGCAGAAGGTCACGGTCGTGTACACCGAGGGCAGCGTCTCGGTAGACGGCTCGAGCGCCCGGATCGGTCAGACCCTCGGTACGACTGTGAGCGTCGTGACCGGCCCCTCCTCATCCTGCCAGATCGAGTTCGGCGACAAGAACATCATGAATGTCGGACAGAACGCCGTCGCGCACTTCGATTTCTCCAAGATCACGGCCGAAGTCGAGCTCAAGAAGGGCGGCCTGACCTCGGTGCTCAAAGGCCTGGCCAGGCTCGGCGACCGGGACAGCTTCGTGGTCAACACGAACGCGGCCTCGGCCGGCGTGCGCGGCACCGTCTTCTTCGTCTGGTGCGACGACACATCCACCTATGTCTGCGCCTGCAACGGCACGGTTCGCACCATCGACGCGAAAGGCCACAACGAGCAGGTCCTCACGGCGGCCCACCATGTCGCGCGGCTCTATTCGATGAAAGGCGGCGCCATCTCCGTGGAGGCCGCCGGCTTGCTCCATCACGGCGACGCACTCGAAGAGGCCCTGGCCGCCAAAATCGGCTATACGATCGACTGGAGCAAGGCGGACTGAAGGAGCGGCGCGCGCCGATGCGCGCCGCCTCCGCAGTCTTCGTCTTCGAAGCCCGCTCGTCGGCGAGGCTCGTCACTTCTCCTCGAAGGTTATCACGCCGCGCCATTCCGGCCCGGGCGGCATCGCGGTCAGGGCCTCGCAGCGGTCGAGGAAAATCCCGGCGATGCGATCCCCGGGCAGGCAGCCGAGGACCCGCCCGAAGTACTCGGCCGCCTCGACGAAAGCCCGCGCATAGTAGCGCTCGAGGCCGAGGGCGTGGAAGCCCCAGCCCCGCTCCTCGGCCTCGCCGAGCGAAGCCCGCGGCGCGTAGATGTCGAGCCAGGCCTCGCGTCCCTTCACCCGCACTCTGTCGACCATCCTGCAGGGATACCTGTCTTCGATGCGCAGGCGCACCGAATCGGAAACGATGATCGGCTCGTGGTAGTGCTTCGTGAGGCCCTCGAGCCGGGAGCCCAGGTTGACCATGTCGCCGATGACCGTGTAGTCCATCTTGCGCTCGGATCCGATGTTCCCGACGGTCGCGCTGCCGAAATTGATGCCGATGCCGATGCTCAGCGTGCGCCGTCCGCGCTCGACCTGCGCGCGGTTGAAGCCATCGAGCGCTTGGAGCATGTCGAAGGCCGTGGCCACCGCGTGCGCCGCGCTTTCCTGGTCGTCGGCGGGCGCCCCGTAAAACGCCATGAGCGCGTCCCCGATGTACTTGTCCGGCGTGCCGTCGTTGCGCGCGACCGCATCCACCATGAGCGCGAAATACTCGTTGAGCGATTCGACGACCTTCCGCGAGTCGAGCCCTTCCGAGTAGGCGGTGAAGTCCCTGATGTCGGAGAACAGGATCGCGATCTCGCGGTCCTCGCCGACGAGCATCGAGTCGGGCGAGGCGAAGAATCGATCGATGACCTGGCGCGGCACGTACTTCTGGAAGATGTTGCGGATGCGGTTTTCGCGCTTGTGCGCGATGGCCGCGTCCAGGGCGTAGGCCTTGATCTCCGAGAACGCATGCTCGAGCGAGGAAAGCATCGCGTTGAAGGAGTCGCCGAGATCGCCGATCTCGTCGTCGTAGGGGAGCTCGACCCGCCGCGACAGGTCCTCGGTCGCGACCACTGCGTGCATGCTCTGCGCCACGCGCCGGATGGGCCTCGTGATGAAACCGGCGAACACCACGAGCAGGGCGGCGGCGACGGCCGCCGAAGCCGCGCCGACGACGACGTTCCGCAGCACGATCCGCGTCACCGGAGCGAAAAACGCGTCGCGCGATTCCGTGACGAAGAAGGTCCAGCCGAAGGGCGGGAAGGCGGCGACATAGGCCACCCGCGGCGCTTCCGCGAGCCGGAAATCCCTCCATCCGTCGCCGAGCGCGGCCAGCTTGCGCAGCGCGGAAAGGTCGGCCCCCGAAGACGGCGCCGCGCCCGTCGAAAAGGCGATCGTCCCGTCCTTGCCCAGCGCGAAAAGCTCCTCCCCGGGCCGCCTCGCGAGGCCCCTCGCGAAATCGGCCACCGTCTCCTTGGCGGCCGCGACGTAGTCGGGCGAGGAGGCGAGGCCGTTCGCCCCGAGAAGCCGGCTCTGCGATTCGGCGAAGCCGAGAAGTTCCTCCGTTTCCAGCCGGAGAAGACTGGAGGCCACCTCCGCGATCCCGTCGCGCGCCGAGACGGCCGAGCTGTAGGTCTGGAAGGCCATCGGCGCCACGACGATCGGAAGGAAAAGCAGGATGATCCGGGGTGCTATCCTCACCCCTCGAATTATAATCGCGCCTCCGCTCCGGCGACAGGGCGAATTTGCCGATAAATCGCCTATACGCTATCGTCGATACAGGGGAAAGAAGCTCAATGTCCGGGCTCCTCGAGAGGGCGACGAAACTCAGAGTGCGCGGCCGAAACGACGAGGACGGCATCTCGCCCGAGGAACGCTCGCGCATCCTCGAGGAGATCAACCGCCGCATGTCGACCCAGGGCCGCGTGACGCTCGGCCCGGCGTCGGTCCGCCGCAAACGGGGTCTCGCCTTGCCGCTTCTCGTCAACGGTTTGGCCCTCGCGATCCTTCTCGTCGGCTCGGCGATTTTCGCGCGGCTGGAGCGCGAGGGACCGGCCAAGGCCTTGGGAGCTTCCGCCACCGAACTCGTGACGGAGTCGCGTCTCCTGGAAGCCGTGCGGAGCACGGCGGCGAGCGCCGTCGCCGAGCGAGACCGACGCATCGCGGCCATCCAGGCCGAGCTCGTGGCTCTGGGCAGGCAAGGCCCTTCCGCATCAACGCCGGCCGACTCCGAACGCGAAAGCGAGCTGCGCGCGGAGCTCGCAGCCCTGAGTTCGACCGCGAACGCGCGTCTCGCGGAGCTCGGGAAAAGCCGCGAGAAAGAAAATTTCTTCTTCACCCAGCTCCGCAGCCTCTACCACGAAACCGCCTCGCTCGCGCGCTCGGGCGACTACGCGGCGGCCCGGGTGCGCGTCGCGGCCGCGAATCGCCTGGTGGCCTCGGACGGCGCCGCAGCCTTCGCTCCGGCCCTCCTCGAGGGCCAGGCCGCGCTCGACGACAGCCTGGCCATCGCCCAATCGCTCTCCGGCGGAGCGGGGGAGGCCTTGGCCGCGCAGCAGAAGGCCACCGCCGAGGCCGCGGCGGAAGCGGCCGCCCAGGCAGAGCGGGCGGCCGCCGCCGAGTTCGCCGCGGCGCGCGCTCGCGTCGTCTACGAGGCGAGGATCGCCGAGCTGCGGAAACGCGACGATGCCAGGACCGAACACGCCGCTACTATCGCGAGAAACCTCAGCCTGGCCTTGGATGCGGCCAAGGCCAAACTCGCCGGCGCGGCCGCGGCGTCGGACCAGGCGGAGGGCCCCCTCCTCGACCTCCTCGCCACGAAAGTCCGGCTCCGCGAGATAGCCAACTCTCCGGATATCCGCGCCTCCTATCCCGGACTCTACGCCAAGCTCGACCTGCTCTTCGCGGCCATTAACCGGGAGGGCGAGAGCGCCGGCAAGGAACGGGCCTGGAGGGAAGCCGCCGCCATCGTCCGAAGCCTCGCCGCGGGGATCGAAACCCCGCCGGGCCGCGGCGAGCGCGGGATGAACGTCTCGGCCGGCGGCGCGGGCCTCGGCGCGAATGCCGAGCGCGCCTACCTCGACGCCCTCGGCGAGCTGCTCGACGCCATCGGCGCGAGCATGAAATGATGGCGCCCCGCGAGGGACTCAGTTCGGCAAGGCGCTAGCCGCATTCGAAGGCGGAGAGTTCAGCGTCCCCTTGTAGGCGATGACGCGATAATAATAGATCGTATTGAGCGCTAAACCGGAGTCGAGGTAGGCGGTGACGCCGGAGGCCACCAGCGCCACCATCGTGAAGTTCGAGCCGTCCGTTCCCCGCTCGATGCGGAAGCCGTCGAGCGAGCTCGCCTGGTTCGTCCACGAGAGGCCGATGTCGTGCGGCCCCCCCGCAGTTCCGTTCGCCACGAGATTGGCGGGCCGGGCGGGCAGCACGGTGATGCTCGCCGTGGCGGTGGCTGGTGTGGGAGACGCCGAGTCCGTTACACGAACCGTATCCATGTTCGTGCCCACCACCATGGCCGCCGTATAGACGCCGGTCGATCCGACGATCGAGCCGGAGGGGGAGGGGCCGAGGCTGAAGCTATTGTACGGGGTTGTCCCTCCTAGCGCGACGAAGGTCACCGTTCCACCTTCCTCCACGGAGGGACTCCCCGGGCTTATGGAGAGCGGTCCCGTCGCGTTCACGGCTATGCTGGTGCTATCGCTGACTGCCAAAGTCGAATCGGTGACCCTCACGGTCGCAGTCCCCGTGGAACTACCCGCCGAATAGAGTCCGGTCGAATCTATAGAACCGACACCCGATTTGATGCTCCATTTATAGGGAGGGAAACCGCCGGTCGCTCCGAATTGAAAGGACCCGCCTTTGATGAGCGCCGTCGGAGCCGGCGATATCGTGAGGGTCGCCGAGATGAGTACGGTGATCGTGGCATCGGCTTTGGCTCCGGCCGCATCCGTCACCTCGATGGTATCGGTCGCGGCGCCGGGCGGCGCCGTATAGAGTCCTGTCACCGCATTGATCGTCCCCGAGCCGGCTCCGCTCTTGAAGTAGTAGACATAGCCCGGCTTGCCCCCCGTCGCGACCAGGCTCAGCGAGGAATTGATATACACCTCGGCCGCGGCCGGACTGAGCGCGAGGGCCGCGGGCGGCGCCACCGTAGCCTTGCCGCTGAACAGGTCATAGAGCACGAAGTTCGAGCAGGCTATGGCCGAAGCCGCGATCGCGGCGAGAAGCGCGGCGAACCCGAAGGCGATGCGACAGCGCACGCTAGGCCTCCTATAGGCGCCAGCCGGCGGCCAGGCCCGGCATGAAAGCCATGAGCGGGACCTCTCGCTCGAAGAGCGCGTAGAAGCCGAGGTCCACGTCGAGGGTAAAGCTCTCCGGATCGCCCAAGCGCAGGCCCAAGGACGACGAGCCCTGGGGAA
>Ga0307377_10003607_pt1 | contig 17338 bp, 32 predicted proteins | sample TR3MG_FD_202535 | JGI IMG/M metagenome (GOLD analysis project Ga0307377, IMG submission 202535) | Soil microbial communities from Risofladan, Vaasa, Finland - TR-3 | ecosystem: Environmental > Terrestrial > Soil > Coastal area > Acid sulfate soil | place: Finland: Risofladan, Vaasa | collected... | reverse complement strand
CTGGAGATTCTGGCGGGGCGACCTTCCGGCGCTTTGGCTCGGGTTCCCGCGGGTCTCCCCATCTCACCGTAACTGCCACCCCCTCCTGCTCATCGCGCCCGCACCACGCCTTCGCGACGTGCGCCTGCGTGATCTGCGAGTCGCGCCGGAAGAAGAGGCCCTCCAACGCATCGCATACTGCCTTCCCGAGGTTGTCCCAGTCGCCCTTTCCTCCGAGCGGTGCCTCGGAACGCAGCCCCGCGCTGCTCAGGTCCCCGCACTTGCGGTAGTGGCCGTCGGGGCGGCGGAACAGGAAGACTGCCGTGAACGTCACTGGCCCCTCGGGTGGCCTGGCGGGGGCAACGGGCAGCGCGTGCACGTGCACGCGCTCGCGCCAGGATGACACCCGCGCACTGCTGCTCCGCGTGACCACGCCGCCGCCCTTCAGCCGGAACGTCCGGGGCCTCGTCTGCGCCTTCGGCTCGCCGGGCACGAAGAACTCCGCGCGGTTCATGCCACTGCCACCCGCGTCGCCGACAGGTCAATGCCCAGAAAAGTCATGCCCTCGCCCCCGATCTTAGCAAATCTCCGAATCGCCCACGAGCCCCTTTTTCGGCCTGTTTGTCTTGCGGATTACTTGTCAACACACCCTCGCATCCCGGAAAATGCCCTCTGCGGCCCTGTGCGCGGCGCTACCCCGAGTCAACATAATCTCCATTATCGTGAGTACCGCTTGTCAAACGCCCACTCAGATGATGCTATCGTCCTCCTGGAGCATCACCTGGATCGCCGGTAGCAGCTCGCGCCAGGTGACCTCCCGCAACGTGAGGCCCTTCTTCGTCGGGAAGCTGGGCTGACCATCCTCGCCCAGCACCCACACCCGGACGTCGATGCCTCGGCTACCCCTGCGGATTGTCCGGCCGACCACGACGCACTCCCGGCCGCCCTTCGGTATGATCGCCGCGCCCGCCGGCACCTGAGCCATGTCCTGCCCTCCCGATTGCTCGCCTATCCGCACGACCTCGCCCTTCCGCCTGCACGTGCTCAGGTGTCCACAAACGGCTCCTCGCTCTCAGGGGGAGGGGGAGGCTGCTCGATGGGCTTGAGCCTGTTACCCTGGGGATGCCAGTTGGCGCCGTCGTCGTCAGGGCCTGGCAGTTCCCACTCGTCTCTGATAGCGGCGACGAGGGTGGGCGCCGGGAGGTGTTTGCCTTTCCAGCCTCGCTTGACGGATCTCTCAACCCAGGCTAGGTAGGGGAGGATGAATCCACGCTCGTTGTCGGCGAGGATTTTCTCAGCCGTCTTCCGGCCGATCTTCAGGGCGACCATGCGCTCGACGAGTTCTTCGGGGAGGGGTTCGTCGTCGCCGTCGGCCGTCGCCGTTGAGGAAAAAGAATCAACAACAACAACAGCCGTTTCCGTTTCCGTTCGCCGTTGGAGGTTGGCGAGGACATCGCGGACGGTGGCGGCGAGGGGGTCGGCCTCCTCTTCTTCCGTAGGAGGAACGGCTGTTGTTGTTGTCTCTATCTCCTTCTCAACGTCAACGTCTACGTCTCGCGCGGAGGGGAGGGTGGTCAATACGGATTGAGCGTCTTTTGACAGTTCTTTGACCGCGCTTTGACCATCCTTTGACCGTTGTTTGATGCGCGTTTGAGCGGCGCGCTTTCTGCCCATGCCTGGCGGGGGGTCCGGCAGTTCTGAGACGCTTGGCTTGTTCATCATGCGGTTCCACTTTGCGAACCCGTTGACGAAGATACACTGGTACCCATCACGCTCGTAACGGGTGATTGCGCCGTGCGTTTTGCACGCGTCATTGTTGCGCGCGCGTGCATCACACGTTTCGAGTTCGCGGAGGCACACTTCGACGTCCTCCAGTGAGGGTTGTTCGTCCTGAAATCCCCAGCAGAAGGACCGAAGATTCCTGGGTTCCCCGGGGGCGATTCCGCGGGCGTCGCACTGGATCAAGATGGACAGGTAGAGTATTCTTGTGCGATCCGGTAGTGGGGCGACCGAGGGGCTTCGGAAGAATCGCGGTCTGAGCACTCGTGCGCTTTCTCCCGAGAACTCGCCGGCCTTGTAGCGTGCCATCTTTCGAGCCTCCTGTGACATGGTAAATCGGCTTGACTATCCCTGGGCGGCTGATGCTTTGTTCTGGTAGCGTCTCGAGAGTTCTCTCACCGCTGCAGCCTCAATGATCTGCATCAGTTCATCCAGCGTGTTCGCCGCGGCCTCGACTAGCCGAATGAGATCGGCGTCGGTGGCTGCCATGTGGGACTCACTTCGCCGCCCTCCTCAGCACTCGCTTGGCGTACTTCTTGCACTGCGGATAGTTCCGCCCACCCCAGCCGCCGTTGTAGGCTGCCAGCGCGACCTCCCACGTCCTGCCCTTCGCCTTCAGCCCCGCCAAGTGGTTCGCACTCCAGTCCATCCGAGCAGTCCACCCTCCAGGAGGGTGGTGGCATGGGTGGATCTGTGTGAGCCCGACCTCCCCCGCGGCGCCCCGGCAGTTCGGATGCCACTCCGACTCGTAGTAGATCATCGCCTCCATGATCCGAGCGGGCACCTGCGGGTCGAGCTTCGTCAGGTGCGCGGCGAAATCAGACGCGAGCGGCTGGGCCAGGTGCGGGTTGGCGGCCAGGATGAGGGCTACCAGCAGAGGTTGCATGAGGGGTCTCCTGTGTCCGGGATGCCTCGGGCTTCTTCAAGCATCATCTGTGTGTCGGTCAAGGCCAACGCCACTCGATCCGTGAACTCCTCCGACAGTTTGCGGAAGGCGTCGGTGGCCTCGGCCTCCGAGAACTTCTCGCACGGACGACACTCGATCATCCGGTGAACCCAGTCGTCCATATCCGCCGCGAGAATGTGCAGGGCCTCATGGGCGGCTGTGCTCACCCAGTCACGGCGTTTCAACTGGCCGTTGAGGACCTCATCGCCGGCCCGGACGATAATGCTCTCCGGCTCCCGGTGGATGGCGGCCCAAGTGACGGCGCGCGGGTCCGGCCAATGCCATTCGCGAAGCAACTTCCTCGCCGCCGTGAACCGGAGTGTTCGGTCTCCCGGCCACCTCAAGCGATTCAACCAGTCATGGACGACGGTGCGGAACTTGAAGAGCATGATCCTGTCGCCCTCGGGCAGGCGTGGCATTAGCAGGCCCCCAATGGCAGGTTCGGGTTCGCGGCCAGGATTGCGCCTGCGAATGCGAGTGCTACCATCAGAGGCCCGCCTCCTGTAGGAAGAGACGCACGGCCTCCTCCTGTTCTCTGCGCGGTGCCGCCATCCATACAGCGATGGATTCTGGGTCTGCGTCGGCGTTCTCGCAGTTGACCGTGACATTCTCGCGAGCGGCGTCAAGCATCTCCTGCCAGAAGTCCATGTCATAGACGATGCCCCGAACGGCCTCCAGCGTGGTCATGCCTCCACCCCCGGCTTGCGGCGTTGCAGTTCCCGCTCTATCTGCTCCTGCAGTTCACCCGCCGTCTGAGGATCATTGGCATAACGCAGGTACAGTGCATCACTCAACGTCACCAGAGCCTTCACCGGGAAGGGCTCCCACCAGGTGTCCCGCACCTCCCCGACCACCCGCAGGCCGACGATGGTCACGCTATCGCCGAGGGCCATGCCGGGGTTGAGCTTCTGCAGAACCGCCCACAGTTCCCGGATGTTGGCTAACCCGTCGTCGCGGGCATTGTGGTCGCCGAGGTCGTCAACGGTACAGACCCGCAGGCTCGTAACCGAGCACTCCACGGCCCGGTGATCCTTGTTGCAGCGGGCCTCGACGCGCTCCCCGACGCGGAACCGTTTGGTCTTGTCCCCGGCCCTGATGGTCGTGGACTTCACGTCCGGCCCCTGCAGCAGCAGGACGAAGTTCTCGGGCTTGAAACCGATGGTCTTCACGTCGTCACCTCCGGCTTCAGCGTCTCCGCCAGCTCCCGCAGGGCCTCGGCGCGGGTGTCGCCCTCCAGCCAATGTTCCCGGTCCACCGACACGCGCCAATGGCTTCTCGCGCCCTCACTCCCAGTGCTGGTGAACTCCTGCGCAACAAAGTCCGGGAATCGCGTAGCCACGAACGCATAGTCCGCGATCTCCTGCGTCTGCTCCGGGGTCGCGCTGCGGAGGGCGTCCACGAGTTCCGGCAGCACCTCCATGTGGAACTCCCAGCATTCCCCGTCAAGCCCTTCGAGCGGTACGTCGGCCCTGTTGATTGCATACCGTTCCTTAGCCATCCTTGCCCTCCCGATGTGCGAGTTCCCGCTCCATCTGACCGATCAGGTCCTGCACGGCATCGCACCCAACGTTGCCTGCCCGCAACGCCTCTATCCAATCCCAGAGGTCAGCCCCAAGATGCCCTGCCCACCTGTTGATCTTGAGCGTCTTGACCTTGGCCTCCAGGCGGTCTACCGTCGCGTTCAATGACTCCGCGAGTTTGCCAAGGTCGGTCGCCTTCATGCCCCGTGCCGTCGCGAGGATCGTCAGCGCCTTGACCTCCTCGCGCAGCGCGGCGTTCTCGGCCCGCAACGCCTCCATCGGCGCGTCATCGAGCGTGGCCCTACTCCTGCCGTACATTGTCTCCCCGTCATACAGCATCGCCCCCGCCCTCCTTCCGCGCCTTCAGCGCGTCGCGCAGGAGCACTGCCTTCTCTGGATGCGCCACGAGGATCATTAGGCACACGATCTCCATGTCGCCGATACCGCTAGCCTCAAGCCACTTGCTCCACTCCACCGTATCAGCGCCCTCCACCAACTCGACGCACTGCATCAGCGCCACCAGCGTCGGCGCGTCCGGCGACTCGTTGAGGATGCGGACGCCCTCAGCGATGGCCTTCTGACGTTCCGTCCTGACAATCCTCGGCACGCCTACTCCCCCCTCGCCTTCTTGAGTTCCCGCTGCAGGCGGCGGACCTTGAGGCGCAGTGTCCGCACCTTCTCGCGCTCGTCAACTAATGCGTCCCGCCTCTGCAGGGATTCGCGCTGCGCTGCCGCCAACTGCTGCGTCAGGCATTCGCCGTCTCCGACGAATCGGGCGGCAAGGTCTTGAGCTGCCGCGACAACTTCCTCGGTAGCCTGTTCCTTGGTCCACCCAAGGCTCCGCGCCTCTATCGCCACAGTCGCGCGATAGCAGTAGGCATCATCCTTGGCGAACTCCCCATACTCCAGCGTCATCGGCACGCCTACTCCCCCTCGATTCCGTCAAGCTCCCGGCTGATCCGCCCGCTGAGGACGCAGGCTCCGATGGTGGCGACCGCAAGCCACACGGCTGCGAGTCCGGCCAACCAGCAGATGAGTCTCACGGGGCAGCCTCCTTCGCCACGCCGAGTTCCACGAGCGTCTCCCACAGGCGCTTGCAGGCGAGTTTCTGTGTCTTACCCGTCGCCCCGATGTCGCCGATTCGCATATCCCACCGGCCTTTGTGGCCCTCGCCACACAACTGGTCGGTTATCCCCCACTCGTCCTCCGGCTGAGCATTCGCCCACTGCTTGCACCGCTGGTAGTAGGTAGCCAATGCGCTCCCCCTTCTCTATGCGGCGGGCGGCCCTGGTACACGACCTGCAGTCATGCGGTATCCAATGGCCGCCCGCCATCTGGATTACGGGGAGCGGTCCCCTGCGCGCAAGGGAACATCCGTCGGCGGCCCTGCGGATGTCGGTGCGATGTCGTCGCGCCGCACGTCGCCTCCGCCGCTCCCCGCTATCTGGTGGGCCTCACCGCCGTAGGTACCTACCCCGCATTCACCCCGACCGTTTCCCGTCAGGGTCGTGTCCACGCGGAGCGGGACGATACCGGCTTGAACGCCGTGTAGCAGCGAGGCCCATGATGTCAAGATCGTCCCGCCGATCCCCCGGGGCCGGTTCCAAGGCGGGCTCGCTGCGTTCCCCTGCACCCCATCATGCCCTCCGTCGTCATCCCCTCGCGGGGAACCGTCAGGCCACTCGTCTGAGCGCCTGCAGTTCGGCCTGCCTCTGTCGCAAGCGCCAACGGTCCCGGCGCACCTGATTCCTCTGCTCCTCGGCCTCCCGGATGACTTCGGTCAGCCGTGCCTCCTCCTCCCCGCACTTGTCAATGAGTTCCTCCAGCTTCTTCTTGTCAGACCGTTTCCGCGGCGAAGACATGGGGGTTAGCCTCCTCGGCGTATGCCACGAAGCCCTCGCACTCCGGGCACTTGCCGTCGAAGATGTCCGCCTCGGCCATGCGGCCCTCCCAGGAGCAGGGCGGGTCAATCCTGGAACAGCGGACGGCCACCAGTCCATCGCCCTCGGGTGTGGAATCCCCGCCCATATTATCAGCTGGTTCTTCGCCATCGCTGAAGGGCTCCTCAGCATCCGGCGCCTCTTCCGCCGGGACTTCCTCCGCCGCGGCCTCCTCGGCGGACGCGTCGGCCCACGCCAGGGCCGCCATGCTGCAGTTCGGGCAGATGCCGCCGACTGCCGCGTCGGGATGGCCCTGGGCGCCTACGATCTCCATCGCCGGGCCGGTCCACCCGCAGGCGCCGCAGACGAGCGGGCGCGCCAGTGCCTCCGTCCGCCGCTTCTCCGCGGCGGCCAGGCTCAGGGCGGACGCGAAGGCCTCCTCCACCTTCTTCACGGCCTCCGACAGCTTGGACTCCCTGGTCTCGAGATCCTCGCACAATGTCCACGCCTTGGAGATCGCCTCGAACAGCCGGGCGTGATCGGGCGCGGTCACCGGGTCCACGGCCGCGAGCTGGTCTAGCTCCGGGAGCAGGTGCCCCAAGTACGAGAGGCTGCCCCCGGCCCTCCGCTCGGCGTTCGCGATCTCGCTCACCAGCAGCGCCGGCGTCCGCGGGCCCGCGACGTCCGCGTCTGTCTCCGCCTCGTCCTCCTCGGCTGGCTCCGCGCCCTCAGCCGGCGCCTCGTCGGCCTTCGTCTCGTCCGGCGTCTCCGGCACAACCTCGAACCACAGGGCCGTCACCATGTCCGTCTCCTGCAGGTCCGGGTAGAACTTGCGGAGCCCCTCGAGCATCTCGGAATGGTCGTCGAACCCGTCCATTCCCACGGCCTCCGCGGACAGGTATTGCAGGGCCGCGGTCTCCTGCTTGACCTTGCGCCCGGCGATCTCCTGGCCGTCCACCTTCAGGCGAAGGTCATCCGCCCAGTTGATCTCCCCAGCCCGCACCGTGATCTGCTTCTCGCCCGAGAGGATGGCCTCCCGGAACCCCCGGTTGAATGTTAGCACGTGCTTAGCCAACTGCCTTGTCTCCCTTCTTCTTGCGCTTGTAGGCCGGCTTCCGCCGTGCCCCCTGTTCCGGCTTCGGCTTCTCCCGCTTCTCGATCACCACCCCGCACGTCAGACAGCGCTCCCGGCCGTCCTCGTCGCGCATGACCTGGGGATGTCGGCAACCCCGGATCGCGCGGCTGGCATCGTCCTCGTCGAACAACCCGACCATCAGTCCGCCTCCAGCGGGAGCTTCAGGTTCCTCTGCCTCGCCGCGTCCGCCAACCGCTTCTCGCTCACGTCTACCCAGTGCTGCTCGATGTCCATGCCGATGAAAGAACGCCCGAGGTTCGCGCAGGCCAGCGGGATCGTCCCCGCACCGCAGAAGGGGTCGAGCACGAGGTCGCCTTCGTTCGCGAGCAGCTTGACCAGCCATTCGCAGTCGGCGAGGGGCTTCTGGCCGTCGTGGTATCGGGGCTTATCAACGCGGGTGCTTCGGATGATGCTGGGCGGGCGAGCGCCGAGCGGGTTGGGGACGAACCGGGTCATCTTCTCGCCCTTGCGCCCGCCCCGTAGTCGCGTGAACCCCTTGCCGTCCCGATATCTATCGTGGTAGGGAACGCGCAGGTCATCCACGTTGAAAGTGATCTCCTTCGGCTGCGAAGATGATCCGATGTAGAGCGTTTCGTGAATCCGCCCCAGGGAACCCAAGTCACCTGCGGCGGGCGAACGCAGATTGCGAATGACCTCCTCCCTCTGCCGGAACCCCGCCTCTTCCGCCGCAATCGCCCAGCGGTAGAACGTCGGCCACCTCCCGAAGAACGCGAGCGCGCCGCCGGGCCGGAGGACGCGGTGAATCTCCGGCAGGACCTCGGGGAAGAGGAGCGCGACCTTCTTCGAGTCGCCCTTGTACGCGCCGATGCCATAGGGAGGATCTGTTATGACCGCATCCGCACAGCCGTCGGGGAAGCCCCTCAGCAGTTCGCGGCAGTCGCGGACCAGGAGGCGCGACTCCATCAGTTCGCCCTCGCCTTCGCGTCCATCTTCACCGCCGACCCCTTCCGCCGGGCCAGGAACTCCGCGAGCCCCGACAGTTCCTCAAGCCCAATCGCCATCTGTCGCATCTGCTCAAGGTCGGTCACGCGGAGGACGGTCAGCTCGCGGACGCGCCCCTCAAGCTCCTGCACGCGCCCGATGAGGCCCAGTACGGAGCCGACCAGCGAGGCCAGCACGAATGACAGCAGCAGGGCGACTACCGCGAACCACATCAGGGCCTCACTCCTCGTTCATGGCGTCGGTCTCATCGCCCAGCCGCCAGCGATCGTCCCCGGCACGCCGGATGCGCCCTTTGGACCGCTTGGCGAAGTCGGACAGGTTCACGGTCGGCGTCTTCCAGGTTATGCCCGGGACGCGCTCTTGGACGGCCCGATAGAGTCCGAGCGAACTCATGGGTTCGCCGAAAGCTCGCAGCACCTCCAGGATTATCGCCATGACGTTGTGCGCTCGCTTGGTCCTGGGCACTGCGTCGGGGTCCGCCTTGCGGGCTTGCTTCTTGCGGCGGGGCTTGGGCGCCGGATTCGGGTCAGGCTCGTCGCCATTCCCGCCGGGTGTGAACTCCTCCCCCTCCGCCATCCTCTGCAACGCCACCACATGCACCAGCTCCTGCTCGAGCTTCGCCCTGCGGTCACTGAGCGTCTTCAGCCAGCCCATCATGCACCTCCGTTCGATTGCGCGTCTGCCTCGCGAGCGACTCGCTCGACGAGGACTCGAGAAAACCGTCGTTGCCCTCCGGGCGAGCGCCAATGCGGGAGTTTGCCCTCGTTGGCCAGGCGCACGACAACACATCGCGACACACCCAGCAGGGCCGCGCACTCGCCTATGCGGATGGATGGGATGCCCTCCAAGATCTGGCGCTCCTGGGCGTCGGTCAAGATGGCTTTGCCCCCTCCCGGCGCTGCAACTCAGCATCGGCCTGCCGCGAGAGGTCGGCGCAATGGCGCAGGCCCATACACGTTCCGTCAGCGGCGAATTGGCAGAGCCGCGCGATGATGTCCAGCTCCGCGTCCGGCACCTCATGCCACCAGGAGTGCCGGTACCTGACCAGGATGAGGCTTGTGAGGCCGCCGACCGCCAGCCAGAAGACCGGCCATAGGATCGTCATGCGAACCCCTCCCACTGGACGTCTCGGCCCCGCTTGAGGGCACTGAAGGCCAGAGAGTCGGCCCCAGTCTGTTTGGCCCGCGGCACCCAGACGATCTCCGCGGATTCGAAGGACTTCAGGAGTGCCCGCACCGAGTTCCGCAAAGACGCGAGGGTGGCATCCTTGCAGGCCCAATCGCCCTTCACCTGGTAGACCACCAACTGCGAGTCTGAGCATAGAACAACGGACGTCGCTTTGGCCTTCGATGCCGCCTTCAGTCCGGCCAGGGCCGCCTGATACTCAGCGGTGTTATTCGTGCCCCGCCCGGTCAGACAACCCTTGCCCTCGAGCACTCGCCCCTTCCGGTCTATGAGCAGGTAGCCGACGGCCGTCGGGCCCGGGTTGCCGCGACAAGCTCCGTCAACCTCAACGGTGATGGTCTCCATCAGGCCGTCGCCTCCTCGCCGGTCGTCGCCTCGCCCTTGTCTTCGCGGGTCCGCCGGAACTTGAGGGTCGGCTTCGCAGCCTTCTCGCCCAGGTAGGGGGCGATGCGGTCCTCGTACTTGCGCGACCAGGCTTTCAGGAGCGTCGCCGAGAACGTCATCTGCTGGAGCCAGTCCTCACCCTCGGCCGCCAGGAACGCCAGTAGGCCCTCCATGTCCGTGATCGCGGGCGACGGCTTCTCCGCCGGCGCGTACTCCCAGGCCCCCTCCACCAGCTCAATCGGCCCGACTTCCTTCGCCCACGTGCCCACGAGCTTGAGCAGCCTCTTCCGCTCACCATCCAGCACCGTGAGCTTCTCAGCCGCGCCGCGCGCATCGCCCTCTCGCAGGATCGCCGCGGCCTTCGGGCAGATGCTCGTGAACCCGCACAACCCGCACCAGCCCCCCGGGGTCGCCTCGAAGCGGTTTTTCTTCCTCGTCCGGATCTCGCGCTTGATCCACTCCGCGGCTTCCACGATCTCCTCGCAGCCCGGATCCCAGACCTGCCATTCCTGGGTCACGCCATGCCGGGGGAAGTGGAGCGCCACGGTGAGGCTCTGCACCTGCGGGTACATCGCCTGCACCAGCCAGGCGTACCGGACGAGCTGGGGGTCCGGCTTGTCCTCGTTGTAGACCGGCCAGGTGCGCCAGGTCTTCCAGTCCACAATCCGCGCGCGCTCCCCGTCAATCGCCAGGTAGTCAGGGACGCCCTGGAAGCGGTCGCCGTTCGGGAGGTCCGCGACGAGGTTCTGCTCCAGCCCCACCATGTGCTCCACGTCGAAAGCGTAGGACTCGACGAATGCCTCCACCAGCTCGCGGACGTCCGGGATGTCCGTGTACCGGGCCGCGACCGCCCGCCCAACCTCGTAGTCAGTCGAGCGCCCGATCTGCAGGCAGTGAGTGGCGTACTCGCTGACCGCCTGGTGGAAGCGCCTGCCGTTATAGAAGACCTCGCTCGGCGCTTCGGCCGCGTGATCGAGGTACCGGCACCGCCAGGCGAACGGGCACTGGTGCCAGAGGGAGAGGCGGGTGTGAGACCAGGTGATCTCTTTCATGCCGAGCACCTCCGGGCCCAGACTGTGCGATGGTCGCGCAGAGGCTTTACCTCGCCGGTTGGGAGTTGCGGCATGACCAGCCAACCCATGGTCTTTCCGCCGTCCGTCATGGCGTTGAGACTCGGAGTGAGGCGCTCTATCCCGCGGTCGGCGAAGTCGTGCTCCGCGTCGCCCTCGTGCCGGACTCGGATGTCCTCCTCCGTGACCGGCACCGTGAACTCCACGATGATGCTCCATACGCCCAGGGGCGCGTCCATGCTCAGGCCTCCTCGACGAGCATCAACTGCTGCCAGCAGTCCCAGCAGTAAGGCCCGTCGCCGTCTTCCGTGTAGAACGAGTCGTCGTCCTTGCCTGCGCGCCCCGTGGCATCGCCGCACTCGCAGCAGCACTCGAGCGTCGTGCCGGGGTAACGGGCATTCACGGCGGCATGTTCTGACTGCAGGAGCGGGGTCCCACCTCCCGACGAACGCAGGGCCTTCTCGCGGTCAATCCAGTCAGCGCTCATACCGCCACTCCCTTCTTCGCCCTTGCCTCTTCGTTCGCACAGCTCGCGCACAGCGGCTCCGTGATCTCCCGGCCGAGGACCTGGGCCAAGCGGCCCGAGTTGAAGTCATCCATCATCTTGTCGCTCACCGTCACCCCGCACTTGCCGCAGATCGGCGCGCGCCATTCGGGGTCAGCCGCGGCGGATGTGGGCTCGCCGGACGGGAACTCGTCCTCCGGCGGCTGATAGTCCTCAGGGGAGAGGCCCTGTTCGTCCCGCTCGGGCTCGGGCTCGGGCGCGGCCTCCGGCTCGGGGTCCGGCTCGGGGTCCGGTTCGGCCTCCGCTTGAGGTTGCGGATCCGCCGCGGCTTCCGGCTCCTCCTGGGCCCCGAGGATCGGCGCCGGCTCCTCCTTGACCTGCTGGTCGTAGGCGTCCTGGGCGAAGTCGGCGGCCGCCTCCAGGTCGCCCTCGAACTTCATCAGCACCGCGGCCTTCTGCCCGGGCAGCCACTCCAGCGCCTTGGCCAGGCCGTCGAAGCGCTCCATCGGGTCAACCTCCGGCAGGTCCGCTGCCTCGGGCGCAAACTCCCGGGAGTGGTCAACCACCTCGTCGCGGCCCTCGCCCGTCCATGCGGGCAGCGCCCTGTAGCTCGCCGCGATCGCCTGCAGCTTGCCCTCATCAAGGCTCCGTCTCTCCATGGCGCCGGCGGCCAGTGCCCGGAAGTGGGAGACGTCGGTTGGGTAGTCGAGCCGGACCTCCCAGGCCGTCTGCGCCTTGCCGTCTGGCGTCTCCACCTGCACCGGCTGCATGACCAGGAGCAGGGGCACCCCCGCCACCATCCCGTTCAGCTCGCCCTGAAAGCGACGCAACGAGTTCTCGAGCGCGATGCAGGAGGCTTTGCCCGTCGTGCGGAACTCGGCGACACCAGTGACGGTGGGAGCGAATGGGAGGATGAACCTGAGGACTGCGAACCGCTTGCACTTGTAGGCTGCCGTCTCAGAGTTGTAGTTTGGGCAGGTGGCAGGCTTGCAGACATGCTCCTTGGCGTGGTGGTAGGCGGCGATGATCTGCCAGTCCTTCTCAGCCATGTTCGCCGGCTTCCCGTACCGCTGGATCTGACACTGCGCCGGCGCCCACTCCTCCTCCCAGTCGAGGCCCTGGAAGTCCGTCGCCCAGCAGTAGCGGCGGTTCCTGCCATACCAGGCTACCCCGCTGACCAGGCTGTCTTCCGGCCGGTCGCTGAAGAGCACGATCGGGCAGCGCTGCGGCTTGGGCCCGTACCCCTCCCAGGGCCGCCCCTGCCAATCCACGAAGCCCTCCTCGATCATCTTCTGCCCCTCCTCGTAGGTGATCCACGAGCGCTTACCGCCCTCCGGCGAGCGCATCTTGATCTTGAAATGGTCGAGCTTCTGCGGGAAGGTCTTGTCGCCGCGGCTGATCACCTCGCCGATGCTGACCCGATACACTACCGGCAGCCGCCCCTTGTGATCCCCCGGAATCGCCATGATGGTCCCCCTACTCCTCTTTGGTCTCTTCGGATTCGAGCAGGCAAATGCTGCACACCCAGGTCCGAGGCCCGCGATAGTTCCAGGTTTGCTTCCGCTCCTGGAAGTAGTGGATGCAGCGTGCCTGTTGTGTGTTCAGCGACTTCCTGAGCGCCGCCAGCTTCTGTTTCTGCCTGCCGACGGTCAGTTGCGCATTGTGCTCGACGTCGTCGATAGCATCCAGCAGTCGTTTGCAGTGTCCGACCCGCACCGGCTCCGGGATGACCGTGAGCAGATCACACATCGCCGATTGCCAGTAGCCGCGGTCCGGGCCTTTCTCCGTGCCCGTTGCGCGGCAGGTTGCGCTCTCGGGGCTGAGGTGGACCCGGTCAATGCGCATCGTCACCGTGAGGTCGCACTTCTGGAAACTCACGGCCTTGCCGATGAGCGAGGCCCACCTCGCCTTCTCGCGCTCGCCGTATTCGTCCATCTCGGCCTTCAGCGCGAGGTACTGCTCCGCAGTCTCAATCATGGCGACCATCTCCCCCGTGCCTCTCTTCGTAGGTTGCGAAGTTCTCCCGCTCCAGCATCCGCTCATAGCGGTCATCGTCATCAGGCCCCTGATCGGGGCGTTCCGGGCAGTCCTCATCCTCTGGCGGATCGTCGGAGCGTTCCACATCCTCGTCGCGCCCGAACGCCAGCGGGAACCTAATCGCGAGCATCGGGGACCCCCGGCGGGAGCTTGGCGATGGGGGCCGACTCGTCCACGTCCCCTCTGAGCAGTTCGCGGAGGCGCTTGCGGTCCACCCGCTCGCCGATCGCCTCGACGAGTGCCCGGATCGCCCTCGCTTCCTGATCCCTGGCCCAACGCGGGGATGTCCTATGCTTGACCGCGTTCTCGATCTCGTCGGCCAGTCCAAGGCAAAGCTCGATGGGTTCTTCGAGCGGGTCGGTGTCGTCGGGCGGCGATGTCGTCCAGTAGTGTGCAGTCTCAGGCATGGTCCCCTCCGGTGAAGATTCCGCCCGGCTCCCACGGGGGTAGGAGCCGGGCGGCGCGCTAGCCGCTTTGAGGGCCGCGGCTACCGTGGGCCCGGATAGACCGGGCAGGATGTTTGGGTGAGGCGTTGGTCGTGGTCGGTTCGAGGTGTGACATCGCAGTTCCCCCGTGCGGCCCTCTCGTTGCGGGTCCTCCCGCGCCCCTACGCATTACCCGGCGGTCATCGGCATCGCCTCCTGCTCGAACAGGCTGCCCGTGGTGGCCGTCAGTCGCCGGGGCCGGCGCGCGGGTGTCTTCCGGTGGTTGCGCTGCCCGACCGTGAGAATCTGCTCCGCCATGCTCAGGTCAATCAGAGCCGGGTGCGCGTTCGGCACGACGGTCCATTCACTCGGCGGACGTCGGCTCCCGTTCTTTCTGTGCACGCCCCAGACACCAATGCCCGCTTTCCTCAGGAGCCCGTCCTCTAGCAGCATGTAGTAGAGGGTGTTGTTGCGCCACGCGCCCTTGCGCGGCGCCGGAACGCCGAGGTCGTCGAGCCATTCGACCAGGCGGTTGAGGGTCACGCCTTCCGCCCGATACGCGAGCATCCTGCGCGCCCAATCGCTGACCTGGTGCCCGCAGGTACGGCGGTCGTCAAGCGCCCAGATGGTCTTGACCATTGGCTGCCCGCGTCGGTCAGTCCCGCGGCGAACATGCTCGAGCCGGTAACCCCAGGGCGCGGAACTCCCGTTGACGTAGCACCAGCCCGTCGCCTCGTCGCGCGTCTGGCAGTTCTCCCTCTGACCGCGAATGGTGTGCTGGGCGATCTGCCGGGAGTAGACCTCGTGAACGCCGAGCATGACCGCCTCTACGAGCACCGAGGAGGGACTCTCCTGGTCAACCTCGGGCTCAGTGCATGAGACCACCCGGACACCGTTCTTGCGGAGGTCCCGGATCGTCTTCTCGGCGTGTGCGAGGTCCCGGTCGAGGCGTGATAGGTCGGAGACGACGACGGCGGTGATGGTGGGGTCCTGTGTGGCGTGGGCGATCATGGCCTGGAACTGAGGGCGATCCTCGCTGTGGTTGAACGCGGACGCGACCTCTTTGTAATCACCGCAGATGGTCAGCTCACGCCTGGCGGCGAAAGCCTCTATCGCGGCGAGCTGCGATGGCAGAGACAACTCCCGGTCGGCTTGGCCCGGCGAGCTGACCCTGCGATAGGCGACGACGTACTCTTCCCTGACCTCTACCTCCTGTGTGGTGTGTTCGAGGATGTCTGTGAGGCACACAATCCATTCCCCCAGGTGCGGCATGGAGGGGCCGGCGCCTGGTAAGAGCTTAGTTGCGTAGGGCGAGCGAGTGGTTCGCTTTTTGTGCCGGGGGCCGAAAACGGAAAAGGCGGACAGGGCCGTGTTGCCGGCCTTGTCCGCCCTGTTTGAAGTTGGTAGCGCGGGCGCGCTTTGAACTGCCCGGCCCACCATGGCCCCGTCTCCTAGTTGTCGGATGCGACTACTTCACCAGCTCCGTGATCCGTTGCTTCCGGGTCTCATCGAGGAAGGCTTCGATCTCGGGGATGCGTGGCGACGCAGGGTGGTTCCCGCGGACGATGGCGGAGATGAGTTGCTCGCTCATCCCCGTGGCCGCCGAGATGTCAGCGAGGGTCACGCCCAGCTTCCGCATGAGTTCTTGCATCGGCGTCCGTGTTCGCATGGCGGCAGTCTAAGCCATTGATTGATAAAAGTCAAGGGGGTTCGGAAGATTCTCGGGACCTTTTTTCGGGGGACGAAAAGGCCCGGCGCTGGGGGTCAACGCCGGGCCGAGTTGACGAATGTGTAAATCCGGGAATCAGGCCGTTCCGCCCGCGTCCTCGATGACCCGGATGCAGGCGAAGTGCTGGAAGGCCCTGGCGAACTTGAGCGGGGTTCGACCCTTCCCATCGCGGGCGTTCACGTCGGCCCCCGCGGCGAGGAGCGCGATCACGACGTCCGTGCGGCCGTAGGAGGCCGCGCAGTGGAGCGGGGTATGGCCGGAGGGCTTCCGCGCTCGCGCTAATTCCGGGATCATCGTCAGCGCGAGCGCGGGGTCACGTCCCGCGATCCGGCAAGCCTCGCGAGGGTCAAGCTCGTCGGCGCACATAGACCTTGCCCTGGTCGGCGAGGTGATCCGTCACCTCGAATCCCAGCACCTCCGCGACCGCGCGTAGGTCCACGCGGGAGACATCGCCCTCGATCTTGAGGTGGCATTCGACGACCTGCGACGACCCGTCCGCGGCCATGACCACCAGTTGCGGCCCGCCGCCCTCGAAGGGCCGGTAGTAGCCGCTGACCTCTGGGAGCAGCAGCGACAGCGGCGTGATCTTTGTCCCCGGCGCAATCGGGTCCCCGCGGTGGCCGCTAGAGGTGTTCTCGGCCACGTGCCCATCCCCGAGGAAGATTGCTATGTGGCCAGCGGCGTAGGCCTGATGGTTGAGGGCTACGATGTCGCCGTCCTGCAGCGTGGTGACCCGCTTGCCGCCGGTCTTGAGGTTCTCCTCCATCTGCCTCGCGGTCGGCGCCGCGAACCACAGGCCGAACGCCGGGAGTCCCGCCGCCACCTCGCAGCACTGGCGGACGAAGCGGGCGCACATACCGCCCTTATTGAGCAGGAACGTTGCGCTGCCCTCGGCGTAGGTGGAGTGCCCGGCCTTCCTCGCGGCGACGGCCCTTCGCGCAACCTCGGCGACTGTCCGCTCCATGATGCCCATGATGGTTGCCCCCTCAGAACTGCGCCAGCGTGGTCTTCGCGCCGAACGCCGCGCCCTCGCTGAACACTACGACGACCGTTGCCGACACGAACTTCAGTGGCGTCGCCCAGTCCACGGACGCCCCTGGGCGGAACCGCTGCGTGGGCCCTAACTCCGTTGCCGTCACGAACGCTGTTGCCGCGTCGGGGTATAGGAGCGCCTTCCATTTCTCGTCGGGCTGAGGGAACACCACAGCCACCCCGAAGAGGGGTTGTAGCTTCGCCAAGTCGTTTCCGGTTGACCAGAACGGCATGATCGCCGCGAGCTGCGCCTTGACCTCGATGCCCGTGAGCGGTTGCGGCTCCGGCATGGGGACCTTCTCCAGCAGCACCCCGCGGCTGGGCTTCTCGCCCCAGGCCAAGAGCACCGCGGGCTTTGCCGTCACTGCCGGCTGCGGTGCGGCGACGGCGAGGACCTGTGCGAACGCGGGCACGACCAGCACGAGCACCAGCAGGACGACGAGCACGAGCCGGATCATTTCACTGCCCCTTTCAGTGCGGTCACCGCCGCGGCGATCTTGTAGTCGGGCACGGTCTTCCCGGTCTCCTGCATGACGATCTTCTGCGCGAGGTCGAGCTTCGCCGCGTTCTCCAGCGCATTGCCGGCGTCCGCGGCCTTCGGGATCATCTTCTCGACGGCCGCCACGATCTCCAGAAGCATTGCCCGGAGCCGCTCATCCTTCACCAGCGCGATCTTCGCCTTGATGTAGGCGATGACGTAGGGCACCACGAAGATGAGCAGGATCGGCACCGCAACCGCAACGACCTTCTGCCACATGGTTGACCAGTC
>Ga0307377_10003605_pt1 | contig 17342 bp, 13 predicted proteins | sample TR3MG_FD_202535 | JGI IMG/M metagenome (GOLD analysis project Ga0307377, IMG submission 202535) | Soil microbial communities from Risofladan, Vaasa, Finland - TR-3 | ecosystem: Environmental > Terrestrial > Soil > Coastal area > Acid sulfate soil | place: Finland: Risofladan, Vaasa | collected... | reverse complement strand
CTGCCCATCACGCGCGGTACCGTCAAGCTCACCATCTCGGATGTGGGAGGTAACCCCGAGGTCTACTACGACGATGGGGTTGGTGGTTGGCTGACCAGGCCGCGCGGAGACCCGCGCGCTGTTGCCGCGGCTGGAGGGGCCATCGACTACATCAACGGTTCTTGGAGCATCACGGCGTCTGCCAACATCACGGCGTTGGCTTCCATCACCAGTGAGCACACCGCCACCCCGTACGACAAAGCACGACGCACGCTCCGTGGGACGGGGCCGCAGTACCAGGCTGACGCGATCCCCAATGCGGCCGGCATGAAGCAGTCTTCCCCCGCGACCGCCAACAGTTTCAACGGGTCGGACTACCTCGATCACACCACGGGTGCTTTCGCGTTTGGGTTGGACCTGGTGGCGACGGGCGCGCGTACGTTCAACCTCAAGGAGGCAGCCGCCATCACGGCAGTCTACGCTCCGGCGGACATCCTGGGTTTCGGTGATGGGACGGAGGTCGTCTTCACTGGAACGTTGTCTAACGCTCCGCTTCGCGTAGAGGCCGGGCGGCTTCTGGCGATGCAGGGCGGCCAACTGTCCGTCGCAGCCACTGGCGATCCGCAGATCAGCCGCTCGTTCATCGACCCCACTGATGGCCCGGCGTGGGAGGAGAACGTCGCTGCGGCGTCCGACCCGGACAACGTCATCGAGTTCGCTACTGGGAATACGTCCATCCAGTGGACGGGAGCCCCAGCGTGGGAGGAGCCGGTGTTCGTTCTTCGGGAAGACGTGGTTGCCCATCTCGTCAGCCGATACCCCGGCGACATCGGCAACGAGCGGCCCGTCGTTACGGCTGGCATCTACGCTGAGGTCAGCGCCGATCCCACCCTTGCGGGCACGCTTCGTCTCATCGTGTTCTTCAACGCTGTGCAGATCGAGGCGTTTGGGCAGGGCGACGGCTTGGAGGACCTGGCCGACAAGGTGAACGATGCGACCAACGGGTCCGACTACGTGCGCCTGGAGATCGAGTCCGGCGGCCTCACGTTCCCTGTGGACACGGGTGGTACGCAACGTCTCGCGATGGCGGGAGCTTTCACCATCGCGGATGTCGTCGGAACACGCGTCGGAAATGTCTCGACCGGGTTGCAGCTTTACCGCAACTACGAAATCGTTCCGCTCGACTGGTTGATGATCCCAGGCCAGTGGCATCGGCAAGTCATCACGGCCATGCAGGAACTCTGTGAGTTGAAGGGCCGGCGGTGCCTTGGAATCATCCCGACGCCTGACAGCGAGAACGCCTTCGAGATCCGAGACTTCGTGAACGGGGAGTACGGTGCGACGACGCCAGGCGGCGCGGCAGTAGCAAATGCACGCGTGCCCTTCCCGCCGCTGGCTGCCATCGATACCAGCTTCCTGGCCGCGTTCACGCCCTGGGTCCAGTACTACGACCAGTACACTGCCAGGGACGTGCTGGAGCCTTGCGACGGCGACATCGCGACATTGGTAGCCATCACCGATTCGGTGGCTGCCCCGTGGTTCCCCATCGCAGGCAACCGGCGTGGCAAGGTCCTGGCAGACAGCCTCAAGTACTCGACACCCAAAGAGGACCGCGCGCTCCTCTACGATGTTGTCGGGACGCGGACGGAGATCATCAACAGCATCGTTGCCCGCGCCGGCCGTGCGCCGTCTCTGCAAGGGCAGCGCACCGCGCAGCGCAACCCGACGGCTCTGGATCGCATCAACGTTCGCTGGACCGTGAACGTCATCCAGAACCGGATCGATGCCGGGATGCAGGATTTCGTTTTCGAGTTGAACGACTCGACCCTGTGGCGTGAGATCGAGGGGCAGGCCAACGCGATTCTTCAGCCGGTCATCGAGCGGCGCGGCCTCCAGGACGCCTACGTTCTGGTGGACGAGACGACCACAACTGCCCTGGACATCGATGCTCTGCAGGTCAACTGCCAACTGTTCATCAAGCCCGCAAGGGCTGCTGAGTACCTGAACTTCGACCTCATTTTGACTCCCAGCGGAACCGACTTCAGTGAAGTCGCGGTCGCCGGGTAGCGCCAGGAAGGACTGAACGATGCCCAGAAGCCCGTACCGTTACGCCGGGGCGATCCTGGCCCAAGCTCAAGGCCAGTGGAATCCTCAGAAGCAGAACATGGGGATGCTGGAGTTGGACATCAACCAACTCGTCCCCGGCGGCAAGGAGATCCTGATTCTCAGCATTCAGGAGTTCACCGTGCCTGGCCGAGAGGTAGGGGTCGGGGAGATGCCCTACCTGAACGGTCGTGTGAAGTACCCTACCGCTCCCAACGCGCTCGGGAACGTCTCCGCTACCTTCCGGGACTTTCCCGAGACGGGATCGCGGCGTGTCCTGCACCAGTGGTTCCAGATGGTCTTCAACGAGAGCACCGGCCTCATGCTTCCTCCGGCCGCCCTCAAGATCCGCGGACATCTGGTGCTGTTCGACGCCAACGGCACCCAGGAGAGGTCGGCTACCTTGGAGGGCTTGTGGCCCACCAAGGAACCTGAGGTTGGGATCAACTTCGGGCAGGGCGAGCACATGATTATGCAGATCGACCTCGCAGTGGACCGCGTCATCTGGGATCCCAATCTGCTGGCGCCAGCGAGCTAAGCACTTAACCACGTAGAGAGAGGAGGGCGCCGTGACTGAGCCGAACCAGCCACGTCCCCACGCAACTGTCGGAGTACCCCAACCCGTGACCAGTCAGCCGATGCCAACGCCGATGCCAGACACCCTTTTAGGGGCTCAGGCCACTGCGATGGCGGAGGCGCGGGCGGCTGCGGGCGGACGTGGGAGCGATCCCTTGTCCAGACCCTACACACTCCCAAGCCGGGGGCTGTGGTACCCCCCAGGGCACCGCGGCCAGGTCTTCATCTCGCCAACACGCGGCGAGCAGGAGGAGGTCCTTGCCGGGATGGAGGACGGGGCCGCCGCGATGGTGTCGCTGCGCCACGTCGTCGGGCAGGTAGTAGACCTGAATGGCATCACGCTGGATCAGTTGATGCTTGAGGACTGGCCCGCCTTGCTTCTGCATCTCCTCGCTTACTCAGCGGGGGATGACCGCGTGTTCTTGGCTCCCGTGTGTCCTAAGCCGCGCGGGTGCGGCAAGGCCAGCAATCAGACGAGAGCCCTTGGGGACATGGAGTGCGTGGAGCTACGGCTTGCCGCTCCTGGCGAAAGCCCGACGTGGCCTCAGCCCATCGAGGAAACGGAGGAAGACGAAGAACTTGCCATCTTGGCAGAGATTTGCGGCGACATCGAAGGGACGACGGAAGCCATCGTTGATCCATCTGCTGTGGTGGAGCCCTTCACAGCCGAGCCCTTAAAGCTCACAGGTGACAAGGTCACTTGGCGCTACTTGAGGATGTCCGACCTCACCATCGCGGAGGACTTCGCTCAGCGGACGGACAGCACGTCCACGAAGCCGGGGACGAAGCTCAACAACGTTTTGCTCGCGCTGCACACCGTTACCCTCAACGGGAGCAAGCCTGGGCTGGTTGGGGCGTACTCATGGATCAAGCGCACGCCCAGCGAGGCGCTCACACACTACCGGCGCCAGATAGAGAGGAGGTCGTTCGGCTACTCGATGCGCCCCCGATTCAAGTGTCGTTGCGGGCACTCGTTCCGGGCGGAACTCCCTCTGGACGGCTCGTTGTTTCGCGGCGGCCGTTCCTAGTCTGGAGTCCATCCGCCAGGAGCGGTACGCCCTGATGACGCGCGGCGGCCTGTCTTACATGGATTGGAGGGCGATGGCTCGGTGGCAACGGTTGGACCACTTGGCGCGTGTGCATGTGGAAATGCAGATGAGAGCGGAGAGAGCGAAGCGCGGTTGGAAAGAGATTCTTGGGCTCATTGTCAGCAGGTTGATTGGAGCAGCGTAGGTGCCAGCAGGGGCCGGAGCTTTCGAGGTCGTTGGGTGGGTCTTCTCCGCCAAGGACCTGGCGTCTGCCGTGGTGCTCAAGGCTGAGACTACCATAGCTAAATCTTCCGGTGGGATCGGCAAGAGCTTGGCTACCGTGGCTCTCAATACGATGGAGGCTACTAAGAAGATCGGTCAGTCGTGGTCTGCGTTCGGGACCAAGTTCTCTGCGGGGTGGGACAACCTTGGCCCGCGTGTCCAGTCCGTAAGTAACCTCCTGGCGGCATTTGGGCTCGAAAAGGTCCCAGCGTTCCTAAATAACGTCAAAGCTGTTGGCGACGAGATGCGTGCCGTGTTTGACGCCAAGGAGTACACCAAAGCGTTCGGCGTGATGGTGAAGGGCCTTCGGGAGTTGGGGGCATTTAAGGCTGTAGCTAAGGTTCTACGCCTTGAGTTCAAGTTGCTAACGCTTCCGATCAAGATGGTCGCCAAGTCCATCACTTCGGTAGCCAAAGGCTTCCTAGCGTTCGGCCGCTCGCCGCTTGTTGGCATCAAAAAAGTGGGTGAGGGCTTTTTCTTTATGGGCCGCAAGGCAGCCGGTGCTGCCGTGCAGGTCGGCAGCTTGTTCCAGAAAGTCTTGGGTTTGGCCGACATCAAGGAGACGATAGGCAAGGGTGGAGGATTCATCGGCACCTTCCTGGGGCCTCTGGGTGGGGTGTTCAAGCTACTGACCCCGATCATCGACCTGATCTCTAAGGTTTTCTCGCCGCTGATTGAGGGCATTTCAGCGCATCTGGAGAACGTGCTCGGGCCGTTGCAGATGACGATGGAGATGATCGCGCAAGACCTCGGACCCAAGCTCGCCAAGCTACTGGTACCAATCGTCTCACTCATCGAGATGTTGGTGTCTCAGGCCGGCGTGTTCATCTCAGAGATGCTCGAAGGAGGTACTGTCGCCGGCCCAATTATGAAGGCTGTTCAGGACATCATGCCGTCCGTTCAGAAGCTCTTGGGAGCCATCGGCGCGACGGTAGTCAAAATACTCCCGGTGTTCCTCCACATCTTCCAGCGTGTGGTACCCATCGTCGCCAAGGTGGTGGAGTACGTGGCCGAGTTCGCGGCGGAGCTACTTCCTAAGCTGGGCGACATGATTGCTGAGGTTGGACCACCGCTCATTGATGCCTTCGCTAAGACCTTGGACGCGCTCATTCCACTACTTCCAGTTCTCGGCAAGCTCGCAATAGTTCTCGTTGAGAAGGTCCTCGGACCAGCGATGGTCAAGACGCTCACGTTCTTAGCCAATTTCGTTGACAAACACATGCCGGAGATTGTGGTGTTCATCGATGCATTTGCTATTGGTGTGGAGAAACTCACAGATAAGGTGTCCTACTTCTTCGACAACTTCGGCATCATGATGAGCGAGTTCAAGCTGCTGTTGCTCGATTGGATCAAGCCGCTCAAGGACGGCGTCAACGAGGTCCTCGCGATGTTTGGTTTGGGCGACCTGCAGTCACAGTGGGACAAGATGACTAAGGCGTTCATGTCCCCTTTGGTGACTCTGAAGGGCGCGATGAACGCCCTGATAATCGACCCGCTCAACTCGGTGTTGACCGGGAAGTTGCCGTGGGTTGGGTCCATAGGCGAGGCGCTCAACATCTCGCCATTCGAGTACTTGGCAAAGGGTGGTGTAGCCACCGGGGCAGCGCCTGTCCCAGGCGTCTTTGGTGAGGCTGGCCCTGAGCTAATCATGCCGCTGACCCCGAGCGTGGTTGAGCGCGTGCTAGCGCCCATGCTGGAGTTCCCTGGCCTAGACCGCGCCGTCGCGGTTCTGGAGAGCATTGATCGCAGGCTAGGCGGTGTGCTGCAGGTAGACGGCGGTCAGGAGACGACAGCTACGGAGAGTGTTAGCCTCCTTGACGCCGTTGGAATCCACGGAGTGACATGATGGCTGGTACCGTTTCAACTTCGCTTGCTCCAGGAGCCAACGGTCCCCGCACGGCAGCGTGCGCCATCGTGTTGGAGGATAGGCCGACTGGCATTGACGCGCGAATGCCTTTCGAGTCCTTCGAGCAGGAGATCGAGGAGGCGTACGCGCTCGACGGGTACCAGGAGTACGCCAAGAATCGGATGCCGCAGCCAGGCTACGCGGCTTACCGCGGCGGCAACTGGTCAGCCATGAATCTCACGCTGCATTTCCGCGCTGACGGCACGTTTGGCTCCCCTGTCGTGGAGGGCAAGGTACCTATCTCCGAGATTGACGGCATCCTCATTGACATGGAGCGCAAGGTACGATGGTTTGAAGCCTTGGGGTTTCCTTTGCGGCGTTCAGCATCTGCGTTTGCTGATCGCCAGATTGCACGCGCACAGGCCGCCGGCCTCAACGTTCTTCCGGCTACCCAAAAGGCACTCCGCTCCCAGGTCAGGAACGACCCACCGATAGTCTTGATCGTGTTTGGCAGCTTCCTCGTTGTGCGAGGCTACATCATGAGCGTCGCGTTGAGGTGGCAGCCTCCGTTTCATCCCGTTTCTGTGCGGCCTTACGGCTGTACCGTCACGCTTAGCTTCCAACGCATCGATGCTTCTTACCCGACGTGGCGGTCGATCAGGAACAGCGCGGGGGGTTCTGAGTCTACCCCGAAGAACATCACTGGTACCGTGAAGCTAAATGCTGAAGCAGATCGGAAGCTGAGGGCTGCTCAAGCCTCTGTATCAAATGCAGCCCGCGCTGGGGCGCGCGACAAAGTGGAGCAGTCAAACATCCTTGTCACGCCGCTAGGAGGAGGGTAGATGGCTGACCGCCCCCTAGAGATCGAGGTCGATTTCTCGGATCCGTACAAGCGGACGGCCATATTCATCAAGGATGGCAAGACGTTCTACGGATTGTGGAATCCAATCGAGGTAACGCTGGACGGCGATGAGGAGGAGTACACCATTCCACAAGGGATGCAGGGGAGCCTGGACCTGATTGCGGACGAGTTCTACGAGGATAGAGGGTTGTGGACGATCATCGCGCACGCGAACAAGATCGACTTCCCACACGAAGACGTGACGGCCGGGATGACCATCCTCATCCCTAAGCCTGAGAAGGTCCGGGCGGCGCTGCTGGCCTCTAACGGACGGATTGCGAATCAGTAGTGTCGGTTACAGGAACATCCGGCGTGGAGATGCGGGTCAAGAATCAGACCAGCGACATCAGCCCGTTGGTAGATGAGTTCTTGTGGACCGAGAGCCTTCTGGATGGCGGCTTCTCCTGGTCGATGCGACTCAAGACGCCAGAATGGGGGGAGTGGTGGGACCTGATGCTCGGTCGGAAGCGGCCGGAAGTGATGTTCAGGTTCAAGCAGCAGGAGGCCGGCGTAGAGACGTCTACGGAATGGAAGCGCGCCATCACGGATTGGTCCAAGGGGGCCTTTTCCCCTGAGCCCACCATGGACCTGGAGATTCATGGGGCGGATCAGCGCCTCAACATGCTTCAGAAGGTTCGTACGCGCACGTTCAAGGACGCGCTTGTGGCCGATGTCGTACGTCGCGTCGGCCAGGACTACGGGCTCCAAACCAGCGACGTGGCGACCACAAAAGGTGAGCGGACGCGGTGGCAGCTTCAGGAGGATGATTGGAGCTTCTTGCGTCGGCTCCTCCGTGGCGCAGCATCGGCCGATGGTCGCGGGGATATGTTCCTCTACATGGAGGAGGACAACCTCCGTTTAGTCGTTGTTCGGTCGCAGGATTCTTCAGCGCGAAGCCACGACACCGCGAGCATCGAGAATCGGCTCAACGGGTACGTCGTCCAGTACCACGGCCGACGGATTGACAGGATGGGAGGAGCCACGCTCGAAGGTGTTGGCTATGACTTCAAGGCCAAAGCCGGGATTTCGTTCATGGCCGACTCCGCAGCCGCTGCCGTTTACCCGGCGCTATCCAAGCGGGTCCCGAGGAACCAGAGTGACGGCCTACGCATCGTACCAGTCATTGAGGACAAGCTGCTCTTGGTAGATGCCGCTGTGAGAAACGTCTGGGGTGACCTAGCGCCCAGGTACTTCTCGCTGCGGGTCAATACAAGGCCCGACCTCACGCTGAAGCCCAATGCAGTCATCGAGATAGTGGCGACAGACAACCCAAACCGGGAGTCCGTTGTTCAGGGACGCTACGCGCTGTTGGAGGTGCAGCACAGGTACCTTGGGGGGGCCATCAGCACGACGGCGGTGGCGTACAGGCGGGAGGCTTGGGAAGGAGAAGACCAGCCGACTGGTTCGTCGGCTGATACCGCAAGGTCTCGCGACTCTTACCAGTCCGGGAAACGGGCTATGCCCAACACGGTCATCGTAGCCCAGGTGCTGCGATGAGCGGGGACAAGCCTCAAGCGTTGAAGCACCCGCGGCCTACTCGTGACATGGACGTTCCAACCGAAGGACTCTGGCCCGGTACCGTCGTTAACGCCGCAGACCCGGACAAGGAGGGCAAGCTCCAGATCCGAGTGGATCAGTTCTATGGCAGGTCTGCTGCCCCCGAGAAGATAGAGGATGCTGACTTGCCTTGGGCACGACCTGGATGCTTTCCTGCTGGCGTCGGGTCGGGTGCCCCGCAGGTTCCTGAAGTCGGGTCTGGTGTGTGGGTCGGGTTCTGGGGTGGTAGCCGTAGTCATCCTGTCTGGTTCGGTGGATTCTTCGGTGAGGGGGACGTCCCGAGTGAGTTCTCTAGTGCTTACTCCCCAGAGCCCAAGACGTGGTTGACCAAGACTCCGCACGGCCACACCATCGAGATGCGTTGGAAGGAGAGCGAGGAGGAGATCCGTGTTGAGACGAAGGACGGAGCCGTAGTCCGACTGCAGGACGCGTCCGCGTTGGGAGGCCAGCGGATCCTGATGGAGTTGCCTTCGGGGTTCAAGCTGGTCGTAGATGGAAATGCCCAGAAGATCGAGGCCATCACCCCTGTTGGTCGCGCGCTCTCGTTGGACGACGGTGGATCCTTGGTCAAGCTGGACAGTTCCACCGGCCCGCTGCAACTGAGCGCGGGCACAACGATGACCTTGGTGGCGCTCATCTCGATGATCATCAGCGCCGTCGCGGTGTCCGTCACGGCTACAGGAATCTTGGCTTTGGTTGGGGCGGCCGTGACCGTCGGTACGGTGGCAGCGAGTTCGTTCGTTGTGCTCGACTCATTCCTGACGTCGAAGTACGACATCCACACTCATTCCTACCTGCCTGGACCTGGTCCCTCGGCCCAGACTGGCGCACCAGTGCCGCTGTCGGCCCCTAGTGACCAGAGTGTGAATGTGCGGGTGGACTGATGGCTACGCGGCTCAAGGACAGACCAAAGCTCGGAAGGTTCACGGGACCGGCTTACCCCCTCAAGTACACCGTCGGGGGTGTCCTCGGCCCTAAAAGCGACGTGGAGGTCATCTTCACGTCGATGGTCAACATCCTCACAACCCAGAGGGGGACTATCCCCTATGACCCCAGGTTCGGCAGCGATGTTCCCAGCCTGGTTTTCGAGCCCAACGACGAGGTCACGCGGAGTCTGATTCGCTACTACACGCGCAAGGACCTGGAGGAGCAAGACGAGAGGATCAACGTCATCGCGGTGAGGACAGATGTGGACGAGGTCCAGGATCCGTACACGGTTCACATCACGATAACCTGGGCTATCGTGGGTGATCCAACTGGACAGGTGTTCAGCGGGCCGGTTTCGTTCCGCCTGAGCGCGACGGTGTAGGAGGCAGACGTGGCATCTCCAGCGATCAACTACCTGGCCCGCACGTTCGACGTGGTGTTGGAGCGCGGTTTGGAGTTGGCAAAGCTCCGCGTTGGGCAGTACGAGTACAGCGACTTCGTGAAGTCTGGCATTGGACCGGCCATGATTTCCGTGCTCGCGTGGATGCACGAGCAGAACGGTTACTACTACAACAGGCGGCGCATCAACGGCCTCCTCGCGTTGGCCGATACGGTCGAGTCGATGCGCGTTCTCACCCAGGCTCAAGGGTATAGGATGCGCGCCCCGACGTCGGCGTCGGTCGCGCTTCAGGCGACACCGCTACCGCCGCAGCCGGTTCCCATCACGCTTGACGCTGGCACGCAACTGGTGATGGATGACCTCACCTTCGAGATCGCTGAGGACTTCGTCATCCCGGCGGGGGCTGGCACGTTCCCCGATGGCACCACTGATGATCTGCTCGTAGCCTCCGAGGGCGTCACGGTGCGCGAGTCCTACTTCTCGGATGGATCGGCGTTTCAGCCGTTCCCGTTGGGTCAGCCCAACGTCATCGACGACAGCGTGACGGTCAACGTTTCTGGCGCTCCTTGGCAAGAGGTTGACAACCTCGTGTTCGTGGAGGGCGACCAGCTTGGCCGCGACGGATACACGGGAACCGGAGCAGACGGCCAGGAGTACACGCTCACACTGCTACATGCGGTGGTGAACATGGAGGATGAGGACGGTGTCATAGTCCTCGTCGTCCCTCCCGGGGGCACACACGCCGACGCTCAGCGGTGGCAGCAAGTCGTAGCTCTCACTGGCGCTCCTCGTGAGTTCGTGATGACCCAGGACGTTGATGGGGTCACCAAGGTCAAGTTTGGTACCAACGCTGCGGGCGCTGCGCCCAGCGATGGCGCGTCTATCCAGGTCCTCTACCTCATCACGGGGGCGCAGAAGCGGTACCAACTCACGTACGACACCGACAACCGCGGTCGGATCCTGTTCGGGGACGACGTATTCGGAGTGATACCTCCCAACGGCTCTCAGATCGATGTCGTCTACAAGGTCGGTGGAGGCGTGCGAGGCAACGCTCCAGCCGGCGCCATCGATGTGGTGGTGCAGGGGATCCTCCCCAGCGGAGCCAAGACGGCTGTAAGGGTACGCAACAGCGAGGCTGGATCCGGTGGAGAGGCCGCCGAGAGCGTGGACCACGCGCGCTACTTCGCACCAAGGTTTGCGAAGGCCAATGAGCGCGCCGTGACCCGGGAGGGGTTCACCGCGCTGGCAGCGACGTACGTTGACCCTGTGTACGGCGCTCCCAGCCACGCTAACGCCTACCTGAAGCAGTCCAGCCCTGAGTTGAACACCGTCGTCATCGCGGTGTGGGGGCGAGACCAGAACGGGCGGCTTTCTGCGCCTGGCACTCCACTCAAGTTGGGCATCAAGCGGTTCCTCGACTCCAAGCGCACCATCACCACCGTCGTAGAGACGGTGGATGGGGACGTGATCCTCATCGACATGGACCTCCTCATCGAGTTGGAGCGCGGCAAGACGCGGCAGACCACGTTTGACGCTGTCATCGCGAACATCGAGGCGTTCTTCGCGTCGGCGTTCGTGCTCCCAGGCATCGACATTTCGATAAGCAACCTGTACGCAACCATTGAGGACACCGAAGGCGTAGCCCGTGCCGAGATCAAGAGCTTGCAGGGGTCGCGTTTGGTCCAACTCACGATTGGAAACGGAGACGGAACTACCAAAGTGTTCTCCGGCAACTTCGCGTTGGAGGACGGGATGGCGACGGTGCCAACGTCCATCGCGGTGACGGACGCCACACAGCAGGTGGTCGATGACGGCCTCGGAGGGTTCGTCGGGGACGTTGATGTTGGAGGTACCAATACGGTGGACTACGCGTTGGGCGAGTTCACTGTCACGCTGCTCTCGGCACCTCAGGTGGGCCGCGTGGTCACGGCTGAGGCTAAGGCGCAGGTGTTCTTCGACACCGAGGAGAGCATTGGAAACAGCGATGGAACGGTTCAGGAGATCAACGGGGCAACCGTCTACTACCCCATCGTCAAGCGCGCTCCGCGCGGCGTCTGGTCGAGCGACCAAGTGCAGGTCGTCGATGCGTTCCGCGTTGGAATATCTGCTCAGTACATCGGCGCGTTGCCCATTGGGATCATCCCCGGGACCTTGAACATCACGGAGCCTGTGACAGGCCAAACCGTCCAAGACAACGGTGCCGGGGTCCTCCAAGAGGTAACCGGGCCTCCGGTGGTCGTGGGGTCCGTGAGCTACAGTACTGGGGCGGTCAATTTCACCTTGCCCATCAACCCGGCCGTCGGAGCCATCACGACAGCGGCCTGGACCACGCGTACGGTGGACGTGGTCCTCCCTGCTGAGTACCTCCCGCTGGTGCCGGGGAGGGTGTTCTTCTGGGGAGGCTACTCGGCTGGCGGAACGCAGCCAGGTGGCGTTGAGCTAACGGCCCAGGACGACGGCGAAGGAAACATCGTCGGAAGCATCGACGGCACACAGACCGCTCAGATCAACTATTCCAGTGGGCGTGTGACCTTCACTTGGAACACGGACCCGCCACCATTTCCGCTTGGTGGTTATCCACTCGTGCGGAAGGGCTACTTGCGCGCAGCCCCTGATGGGAGCACTCGGACCTTTGCTTTCGACGTGTTCACGTTGGCTGGAGGGCCGACGACCCCATTCCAAGTACCTGTTGACCTCTCGCGGACGGCCGATGGCGGCGAAGGGAGGACAAGGCTCCAGGTCTCGGATCTTAGCGGTCCTGGAGTCTCGTTGAGGGATGCCTACGACAATTGGCAGGGGCGCATCGACGGTGCGAGCATCGACCGAGAAGGGTCCAACTTTCTCCTGTACCCCCCGACCGGGATCAATGCGACGGCCAACGGTGAGGTCACGTTCACAACCGCGCCGCCGGTTGGTGCCGGGCAGGACTTCGACGTCGTGGTCACGAGCGTAGCGACGTTCATGTACGCGAGTTGGGTATTTCGGGTCAAGAGTCCTGGCGGCCCCGGCTTGGACGTCTTCCTGTTTTCCGACAACAACGGCAAGCTGTGGGGATACGCGACGAACCCTTACCCAGTCAACAGGCTAGACCACTTACGCGGTCGCTACATCGCGCAGTTTGCCGCCCCAGTACCGTCTGGGCGTGAGATGCTCATCACTTACGATGCGCTTACAGGGGTGCCCCCAGCCCGTGACATCCCGATGGCAGGAAACCAGGTCGCCGCGGTTGGGCGCATCAGTATGACTGAGAAACTCCCCGAGACGTTCTTGCAGGGAGGGGTGTAGGCAAGTGGCCGATAGGGGAGCCAACAGGCGGATGCGGTTTGGGCCAGGAAACGACCTGCGGGTCGATCTGTACCGCGCCCTCTACCCCGAGATTCAGGAGCAAGATCAGGCGTCGGACCACATCGGGAACGCCATGCACTGGAACGACCCCAACGCTGTGTGGAACGGGGATGGGGTCCTCAACGTGTGGAACGCCATCGGCCTCGCCCCGGTGTACCAGACGCTGTTCTACGTGTTGGAGACCCTTGAAGGCGAGGAGCTTGATGTCCTGGAGTCCCTAGATGCTCTCGTGGACCCTTTCGAGTGCCCCGTCGAGACCCTGTCTGACATCGCGGCGTCGTTTGGGTACAGGCTCAAGGAAGACCTGCCTGATGAGATGCAGCGCATCGTGGTGCAAGGGCTGATGCACGCGTACAAGGCCCTCGGTCAGTACGCGGGATTCAAGTGCTTCTACAGGATGATCGGTTTCGAGATCATCAGAATCTTCCCGCTCTGGAAGAAGGCCATCCACGAGGAGCGTAACGACTACAACCGGATGCGGTACGACACGACCCCGGTTGTGGCTGAGCCAGTTGGACCCGCCGGCACGCAAGCGTTTGCGACAGGGCTTTCCGGCATCCCAATCAAGCCGGGATCCGTCAGAATAGCTGACGGCGGAACCGTGGTGGTGCGCGATGAACCGACTGAGTACCAGCCTGAAGGGCTCACGCTTGAGCCAACCGGCGTGCTCATCTCGGCGGCCGGTGAGATTGGGACCGTCAACTACCTGACTGGCGAGATCGCGTTGGACCTTGGGGCAGCAGCGGTGGGGGCTGTCACGGCTGACTACGAACAGATCGATGAGGAGTGGCCTTACCATGCCGCGCGGCTGGACATCGAGATCCTGATGAACCCTGCTGGTGTCCCGATCCCGCTCACTGATGCTGAGGTCTTCCGCGACATCCTCACACGGCTGGATGAGGTCAGACCCATCCACGTTCTCCTGCGCGCAGTTGCGCTGGCGTTTGAGTTGGATGACACGGTGACGCCCGCGGCGACGGACTTCGTAGGCTGCACGCAAATCCTCAAAGATGTACGGGATGGGTATGCACCCAGCTTCGACCCGGGCCTGGACGCAACCTACATGCTGGACCAGTCTCCGTATCCAGAGGACGCTGGCCTCTCCATCGAAAAGGTCGTGGCCGGTGCGACGACGGAGTATCGTCAGGAGTTGGAGGACTACACGGGATTCGTGTGCCCCATCAAGGACGTGCTGATCGTGGACACTGGAGGAGGGAGTCCGTCAGATGGCTATTACTGAACCAGGGCAACTGTTTGTGTTCGATCAGCCGACAGAAAAGGCGTGGGCCGATGCCAGGCAGATCCGCAATCTGTTCACGGCGTTGGCTCAGACCAACTACACCACAGACGCCGCGTACCCGTCCGCCCCTCGTGCGGGGATGGCTCGGCTCAACGCGTCTGACCCCAACAACATCAAGCTGGAGTTCTGGCAGGGGTCGCCAGGCGCTTGGAGGACCTCCCTACAGAACATCCAAGGCGGGGTGCCGGCGCCAATCAAGCAGATCGTCCAAATCACGGCAGCGGCGACGGTCTGGACCATCGACCACAACCTGGGGAACTACGCCATCGCGTTGGCGTTTGACTCCTCGTTTCGGCAACTCCGGCCGGCGAACACCTTCGAGAAAATGCCGCTGTTCCTCGGACGCGTGGACCTGGCGGCAGCCGTGACAGGGCCTTTACGTACAGCGGTGCCCACACCGTTCGACGGGCAAATTCGCCGTTCATGGGCCTTTACGCCATCGCCTGGAATCCTCGGGGCTCCGGCCGGAACGGTGAGCTTCGACATTGGTGGAACGCCAGTAACCGGCGGTCAGATTGTCATCGCAGCTACAGCGCCAGGGGTGCGTACGAATGGCGCTCCCATCACGGCCGCCAATGCCTTCGTGAAGGGCAACGATGACATCAACCTTCTCGCGACCATAGGCGCTGCCGGGGTAGCCGGGGACGCCTTGGAGGTTTGGGCCGAGTTGGAGAAAACGCTGCAGGCGGACGAGTACTTCCTCGACCAGCCGACCGAAAACCGTATCGTGGTAACTCACCCAACACCCAAGCAGGGTTGGGTCGTTTTGATTGGTTAGGAGGATCGATGGGACTCGACAAAGCACAACGCTACATGGCCCAACGGAAGGCCATCCTCCTCGCCGCGGAGATAGCGAAGCAAGCTCGGCCTAGCGGCTCAGTACACCATGGCACGCTAGGACTCGATACGGGGCCGCACGCTGTCGGTGTCCTGACCATCGAGACGCGCCCAGCCGGCAAGGCGGGCGATGACTCGGCATGGGAGGTCGCGGAGCAGGGCGGAAACCTGGTGGTCTCGCAGGCTGAGGTCATCATGGCCGCAGCCCTTGCGGCGGTTCCTAACAACACCATCAACTACATCGAGTTGGGCGATGACGGGCCGCCGGCCCAACCACCATCGCTGAGCGACATCGGCCTGTTTGGCGCAACCGGCGAGCGCAAGGTAGCCACCGTCACGCAGTCTGGGAAGATCCTCACAGCACAGGTCACCTGGCTGGTCGGAGAAGGCAACGGCTTCGTTTACACGGAGGCCGGGCTCTACGTTGGCGTCCTCGGTGCTGGGTCGATGTTCGCTCGCAAGGCGTTCAACGCCATCACGAAAACGGCCGCGTTTGAGATGCGGTTCACCTGGCTCATCACGTTCTTGGTCTCCCCGCAAGGCGGTGGAGACTGCGCTGGCGTGGCATTGGTCGGCCCGTCGTCGGTGTCCGCGGAGACCATCTACGTGGCGTCCGGCGGTGAGGCCAGCGTGGCGTGTACCTTCGACTACACGGTCAACGCGAACCGCTTGGACGTGTTCCTCAACGGGGTGCGGCTCACGCGGGGCGTCCATTACGTGGAGGCTTCGCCGCCGCTGTCGGCCCCCATCGGTGGTCCAGCCTTGAACAAAGGCATCAACTTGGTCGGGTTCACTCTGAGCGGCGCTGTTGGACCGACGCCAGCCGACTCGGTGTACATCGTCCACAGGAACTTGGCGTAAGGGAGGCAGCAGATGCCCGTAGGCGCAGGAACTCCAGTCATTCCCCAGGCGCAACTCGACCTTGGACCAGCCGCATGGTGGCGGCCGGAAGCTGATTCACCGCCGGCAAACCGCGTGGTCGTCAAGGCGGGGTATGCGTTCGCCGGGGCGTACGAGACCGTAGATAAGCAGACTGACCAACTGACGGCTGGGTTCGCTAGCGTGTCCAGCGGAGCAGGCTTCAAGCGGTACGACATGGTGTACATCGACGCCGCTGGCTCTGCGCTCATTGCGCAAGGCAGGGACGTCGCAGTAGCCAACCCGCTGTTCGACGGCGCTCCCGGGCGAGCGAATGGCCCGCCTATGCCGGTGGGGAGCCCCGTCGCGTACGTGCTGGTGACTGAGGCCGCCGCGGTCGTGGTGGACATCACGGATGTTTACCAGGTCAACGGCTTCGTCCCGCTCCAGCGCGACCTCGATGGGTTCGTCGTGGACAAGGGGACATTCAGTGCTGCCACGTTGCCTGCGCCTACGGGTAGCAGTGACGTGGTCACTCTCATCTTCGCGTCGGAGACGCGGCTGCCATCAGGAGTCGCTCCTGCGGAGCCAAACTCTGGTGGCTCTGCCACACAGGCGGGCGTGGTTACGACGCCCCCACTCAATTACATCTGGTTGGTCGATCAAAACGGCGACGAGATCATCCACACGGCGACTGGCGCCAAGGTGTATGGCAGGCTGACGGAGGCTGGCGGTGTGTGGACGTTGGCGTACCACTACATCGATGCGGCTGGTGCAGAGCAGAGCGTCACCGCCATCGAGACAGACTGCACGGTTACGCCTTCAGCCCTCACAAAGCTGGTCGGTGTTCCCAAGGTGTTCTCACGGCATGACCCCGCGCGGCCGTTGTTCGACTCGACCATCGCCAGGCTCTCTGACCAGGTTGTGGGGGACATCCCGACAGCAACGCCGACCGTGCAGGGCAAGGTCATCGCGGCGCAGGTTAGCCCCAGCCCGGCTACGGCTGGAGCGTTCAACAACGCGCAGAACAATGGAGCACCGTTGGCCGGTGGCCCGTTCCACACCGTCAATTACGTGGCTGGTGGGATGACTAGCCCGAGTGCTGGTGTGCTGCGCATCCCAGCCGCTGCTGTGCCTTTGCAAGGCAAAGTGCTGCAGCGCAAATTTATTCAGACCTCTAGCCTTGTGGCGTTGGCGGCGTCCCCTTACTCGTTTCCACCGACGACTGGTCAGGGCACGCAAATCGGTAGTGACTTCCCCATCACACCTGTTAGCACTAACTCGAAGATTAGGGCTAGGGTGATGGTGCAGGTGCAGGTGCAGGGCATCTCTGGTGGGGCCAACGTGTACAACACGATTGAGCGTGTTGGATCAGCGAACCCATCGGCCATGGGATTTTGCAC
>Ga0307377_10003604_pt1 | contig 17348 bp, 15 predicted proteins | sample TR3MG_FD_202535 | JGI IMG/M metagenome (GOLD analysis project Ga0307377, IMG submission 202535) | Soil microbial communities from Risofladan, Vaasa, Finland - TR-3 | ecosystem: Environmental > Terrestrial > Soil > Coastal area > Acid sulfate soil | place: Finland: Risofladan, Vaasa | collected... | reverse complement strand
TTGATCTGTCTTCTCTTTTACCTGTGGTGTAATATCTAAAATAAGTCCTTGGTCTACTCCAGAAATTTGGATAATACCTGCTTCTTTTGCAGCGTTTATAAAATTACTCCAATTAGAATACCCTAGTAATTTCTCATCAAAAAATGGATTAAGCATTAATACTCTTACTTTTGCTAGTCCAATTCCTGGTTGTATATTTTCTTGCTTCATTTCATTTATCGCTTCTGTTAAAAGATTAAAAGCACTTATTCTTTTTTCTTGTAAAGCTTCTGAAGGAAAGGGTACCATTTCTGGGATAGATTTTTCTTTAGATTCCTTTTCTAAAGTAATACTTTCTATTGTTTTATTTTCTTCTTCATCAATTGAAGTAGTTCCACCAGGTCTTAGTGTTCTGAAGTCCTTGAATTCATCTGCAAGAATAAGAAAATCTTCTTTGGCAGTATTAACATTACATATAATCATTATTTTCTTACCATTTCTTCGTAAGGATTTCACCAATGGTCGAAAATCTGAATCACCTGTTATCAATACAAAATTCTTGATCATTGGATATTGTAAAGCTATTTCTATTCCATATGTTATTAAAGACATATCAGCACTATTTTTTCTTGAAGCAGGAATATGTATTAATTCAAAATGATGCTCACTAAGTAGTGGAGCTAATTGAGAGATATTTTTACGATTCCAATCTGCAAATGCTTGAGCGATGGTTATTCTTCCAAATTGGTTTAGATGCTCTTTTAACCCTTCTATAAACGATACATCATTTCCAGGATTTACATTCTCTACGTCCCATAGTACTGCTACATTATTTTCTTGTTTATTATTTTTTTCAAGTTCATCTAATTGATTGGAAATTTTCATTAAAATAGATGGAATGGTATTCATTAATGCTCTAGACAAACCTATAACCTTCTCTTCTTTTTCCAATTTTATTAATAATTGATTAATTTATTAGTCTTTGGCATTTGTCTATTAGGAATTCTATTGATTTTGATGGATTTTTATAATCTAATTTTAACAGAGCTATAACTATTCCTTTGTGAGAATACTAACAATGGTCAAAGTATTTCTTATTTATAGTTATGATTCTAAAACTACATCATATGATCTCAATGGTAAAGAGGTAAATCTTTGTCAAATACTTGGAAAAGGTTATGGTTCTACTCCTACTGTAGCTATAAATAATTTCATCGAAAATAATACTTGGATTAAGGAGTTTTCTTTTGAAAATATTGTTATTATTGAGATTAATGAGCAAAATTGTGTATATACGAATATTAATCAAGTCAATGCAATAGATATACTTTGTAGTAAATAATTATTACCCAACTTTTTCTAATTTATAATTAACAAGTAATATTGAAATAGAAAAAATTAATTAAGATTTCAAATATTTCTCAATATTTTGCTGATCATTATTATCATCTAGAAATTCTCTATAGATAACAATTTTCTTGGATTTACCTACTTGTTTGAATATTTCTATTAATTCTTCCCAGGTTCCTTTTCCTCCAAGATAGTCCCAAAAATCTTTTCCCATTAGAACACAATTTATATCATCCATCTGGAAATATCTTTTAGGATGAGGCCATTTATAATTCTCTTTGGAACCATATGGATTGTCTGGAAAAGCATAATAGGTTTCTAAATTATATCCTCTCAATGCTTGAAGTTTAAGTAATTTTTCTTTAGAAACCTTACTTTGATCAGCATTAGGTTTACTGGATTTGATTTCAAAATACATTTCTTTTTTTGAAGATTTAATGAATAAATCAGAAATAACTTCGATTGTTTTTTTGGGACCAGCTTGAGAACTATACAATTCGTTTATTTCTCTTTCCCAATTAGCTTCTCTAGGAGTATCACCCCTAAATTCTAATTCTCTTAATAAACGTTCAATATAGTCAAGCTCACCTTGAGTAATTGCACCTATGGTGCGGTACGTTCTTTTAGCTTCACCATAAACATCTTTTCCAATGATCTCAGCGATTCGTTCAAAAACTGTTTGCCCTAATGAAGTGCTGAAAGATCGTTCAAATTTAGATACTTTTATTATTCCTTCAGGTAATAATGCAGCATAAAATGGTCTTTCTTTTGCATAACTTACCGGGTCATATTTTACATTTGGATCAGTTTTAACTCTTAGTATTACATCATTTACAAAATCATGTAAAATCTTCTCTATTTCCTTTCTTGTTTTCTCACTTAATGTCATGCATCAATCATACTATTAGAAAAAAATAAGTATTCGTGTCTTTAAAAGTCTTAAAGGGACCATTTATGACAGAAGAGGATATTTTATACAGCATTCCTGTTAAAGTTGTAAAAAGTGATGGTACATATAAATGTACAATCCCTAAAGAGATTGCAAAAAAAATGCTATTATCTAATAGGGATCGATTAATTTGGATTCTTCGAAAGGACGAAACAATCTGTGTAAAAAAAGAATCATTTGAATAGAAAAAGTAATAGCTGAGTTTTTGTATTGTAATATGGGATTTAATTAAGAAAATTTAATAGATATTTACTAGAACTCTGAGTGTGAGGATGAATGACTGAAGAAAAAAATACCTCAAAAAAACCAGATACTTGCAATAATAACAATAATCATCCTAACCTTAGCTGGTCTGAGCAAGAAATGCCTCAAAAAAAGAGAACGAAACATGTTCATGGTCTACATCCTTATTTAGGTAAATATGTCCCCCAATTAGTTGAATATTTTTTGAAAACTTATTTCAAACCAGGTGATACAGTTCTAGATCCTTTTGTTGGCTCAGGAACATCTGTTGTTGAGTCGAATATCCTTGGTATCAATTCTCTAGGAGTGGATATTTCAGTTTTTAATATTCTATTATGTAAGGTAAAAACTGCTGAATATGATTTTAATATCCTAACAAATGAAATTAGAGATATTACAAGAAGAATTAAAGAGTTTTCAGAATCAACTAAAAAGAAAGTCAATGATTCCATCACCAACTATTTGCCAAAACAAGATGAAGAACTAAAGGTTCTTCCTCATGATTTAAGTGAGTATATTATTAAATGGTATACAGCTGAATCTCAAAGAGAATTACTTTATTATAAAAAATTGATACCTGAATATCATTATCAAGATGTTTTGAAAATTATTCTTACACGTTCTGCAAGATCCGCGCGTTTAGCTCCTCATTATGAGCTTGATTGGCCAAAAGAACCAATGACAGAACCATATTATTGTAGGAAACATGCTCGCATATGTTATCCTACTTCAGGAGCATATAAATTCTTGAAAACATATGGGGAAAATACTCTGAAGCGATTGAAAAAATTTTCTGAATTGAAGACTGAAGCTCAAATGTCTTTTTTGCATGGTGATTCAAGAATAATCGACTTTGGACAAAAGATTACAGGTGTTATGACATCTCCCCCTTATGTCGGTGTAATAGATTACCATCTTCAACATCAATATGCTTATGAATTTTTAGCTCTTGAAGATTATCGAGAAATGGAGATTGGTCCAAAAGCAAAAGGAAATAGTAAAACTGCTCAAAAGAATTATGCTCAAGGAATAAAAGATGTTCTGAAAAATTGTTTGAAACAAATGGATGAAGATAGTACCGGTCCTTTAATTTTTGTAGTCAATGACAAAAATAATCTTTATGATGAAATATGCAACACTGTTGGTTTAACAATTTCAGAAAAAGTTACTCGTAAAGTTGATAGAAGATCTGGTAGAAGAGCTGGGGAATATTATGAGGATGTATTGATTCTAAGAAAATAATTATAGGTAATTTTAATTAATCTGTTTTTAAATAAAAAATATGGTTGATAAAATGGAAAATTTTCCTTCAATAAATGAATTAAAAGAAATTTCACGTAATAATAGTATTGAATTATTGGAAGGCGTTTTTGAGAACAAAATAAATGATAGTTCTAATAAATTTACTATATATCAAAAATTATCATTTAAGGATCTATTTGAGCTTGTTTCTAACCTCGCAGTAAAAATCATCTATGTGAAATCGACATCTAAATACGATTACATAACAAGATCTTTTGTAGAAGTTGTTGGTGAGAATTTTTGGGAGGATGAAATAGAAGAGTCGATGAATGAAGATGATGATAACTCTGATTCTGATGATAAATTAAATTTGCAAATTATATCAATAAATAAGAAAATTTCTGAGATTATTAAGAAATATTTGGAAAGAGAAGAAGATGAAGATTCAAAAAAAGTTGTTATTTATTCACTTTATTTTTATTATAATGGAATTATTCATTATTATTCTCTATTAAATGATGAACTAATCTTAAAAGTTGATGAGCAAATTATGAAAGATATTCAACGAATAGAGGATTTAATCTCTAAAAGAGATGAGTTGGATATAGAAATGAGTGAAAGTGAAGAAAATTCCAAAAAACATAGAAAAAAGGAAATAGCTGAAGAATTAATTAATGATCCAATCTTTAATAAATTAAAAAATAATAGAATGCGATTAAATTACATTGGAGAGAAATATGATGTTTCTCATTTTCAATTACAATCAATATTGGATGAAGTTCAATTATTATCAATAAAACGTCGCACTCTTTAGTAAAAATGTCAAATCCATCTATGTTAAAGAGGTACTTTTTAGTACCTTATAATTTCCATTAAAGTTGAGGTTTTATATATCTAATCAGAGTATTTCTGAGATGCCATTCGTTTTAGATATTTTATAGATGTGGTCAGCAAAACTCTCAAGTTCTCTCTCATGTGAGACTATTATAACCTGAGGGCAATTTATCTCATTTAGTACTTCCCTTATTTTGAAAAGTTGTTCTTTACTAAAACCATCAGTAGGTTCATCTAGGATTAAAAGATTTGATTTCAGTCCTGTACAAATCCCTTGTAGTATATTATTCAAGGCTAATCTATATGCTAAAGCAACACTAGTTTTTTCTCCACCGCTAAGATAAAGTAATTCTTGTTCGTATTTATCTTGTTCAACTATTGGTGTAAAATTATCATCTACTCTGGTTTCTTTTGTTACATCATCAACAAGTAAATTCCACCATTTTTGATAATTAGCATTAAATTCTTGATTATAAGTCATAAAAACATGGATCTCAATATTATCGAGTGTTTGTATTAGAAAATCTTCTAACCATATAATATACTCACTTAATCGTTTACTATCTTTACGATACTTTCTTTTTTGGGTTATTTCTTTTTTCAAATCTGTAATTGTCTTCTTTAAATCTGTTAGAGCTTGTTTTGTAGCTCCATTTTGTCGTGAGATTTTATTATATTCGGATTCTTTTGTTTTTTCCTTTGCCTTTGTTTTATTTATTTCTTCTATTAATTTATCGTATTTTTTTATATCTTCCAAGTTTTTATTGTATTGATTTGTTAACTGAAGTATTAATTCCTCTAATTTTTTAGAATCATTTTCTAATGTTCTTATTTGTTTTTCTTCTTTTTCTTTCCTTTCTTGAAAACCAGTTTTTTCTTCTTGTTTTTTATTATATTCACGACGGTCTTTAATTAAATTAATTAATTGATCTATCTTTTCTAGGCATTCAATTTTCTTTTTACTTTCACCTTTTTCTTCTCTGGTTAATTGATTTATTTTTTCTTGATATTCATTAAAATCAGCTTCTCTATCACACATAGGGCATTTTTGTGTTTCTTTTATAGATTCATAATCTTTTATTTTTGAATTAATACGTGAAATATTTGCTTCATATTTCTTTAGTTCTTTTTCCAAATTCACTTTTTCTTCTTCTAATTCCGGTTCTAGCTTAGTTGTTGGACTTTTTAGTTTCTCTAATATCTTTAATTCAGGATTTATCTTTTCTGCTATTTCTTTTTGATGTGATTGAATCTCTTCTTTCATAGTCTCTAAAGATTGTTTTTCTCTTTCAATACTTTTTTTGATTTCTGGATTCTTTCCGGAGATTTTAGCAAGTTCTTCTTTCTCTTTATGAAGTTTCTCTATTTTACTTGTTAATTTTTCTTTTTCAGTCTTGAGCTCTTTTTCGATTGCTTCATCCTTTTCTAATTGATTCTTTTTTGTTTTTTCTTCTTCCACTTTTTCTTTATAATTAGCTTTTTTTTCTTCCAAATTTTCACTAAGAGTATCGAATCGTTCCTTTTTTCTTTTTATTTCAGATATTAATTTAGAGCAATTATTAATTGCAATACGATAATTTTCTATTCCCAAGATTTTTCTAAATGTCTGTAATCTATCAGAAGCTCTCATCCATAGTATTTCTTTCATTTCTTCTTGTGGTGTAAAAATAGCATATCTGTAAATAACACTATGTGCTTTTGGATTGCTTGGTTCGTTAAAATTCAATAGTTCTAATATCTTCACTTTCATTTCTGAGGAGGATAAATCTATAATCCCGTCATCTGTTTTTATATAACCTTTTGCTTGCTGTATTCGACCTCTCTTTTTCTCTTCCAAACTTCTGAAAATCTCATATGTTTTACCTTCAATTTCTAAAGTTAATGTTACAGAACCTTTTTTCTCATTTGTTCTTAAAAGACTTACTCCTTTTTCAGAACTTAAACCAAATAACGCAAATTCAATAGCCATAAGAATCGAGGATTTACCTGAACCAATGTCTCCTTCAAATAGCGTCGTTCCTAAACTAAAATCGATTTTACAACTTTCATAACTTCTTATATTCTCTAATGTTAATGATTTTATTATCATTTACTCTCTTCCTCAATTTTCAATATTCTTTTTGTCTGTTCTAAAATTCTATTATTATAATCATCACTTCTTTCATTTGTCATCTGTTCTTGTTTTAAAATTTTCAAAAGGTCTTCTGCTAATTTCAAACCTTGTTTTCCTTTTAATACAGTATTTGTAACATTAATAGCAGCCAAGTTCTCTTTCAATAATTTATTTTCTATCGTTTGAACATCATCACCCATTAGCTTAATTGTAGTATATTCCTTTGATGTTAAACTATAACGATTGATATTTACAAATTTTGCACCTTTCTTTTGTAAGATTTCTTTTATTTCAACAGAACTTATATCAGAAGTTTTTCCACCTGATAACTCACCTTTTATTTTGATCAAAACAATTTTATTTTCAACATTAAGTTTATCCAATTCTTCAATTAATTCTAATTGAGCTTGCAATGAATTTTTATTTGTCAAATCATATTCATTATACAAATAATCACATAATTCTATTTCGTGAAATGTTATTTCTTCAACTTTTTTATCGAATTTAACTATGCAAAAACCTCTTTTTATTCCGTTTGCACTATCTTCTAAATCTCGGGGATATCCAGCAAATATCGTACCTGGATAAACGATATTTTGATAATTTGGTAGCTTCTCTATTATGTTCTTATGTATGTGTCCACCAGCATAATAATCAAAATTACTCGGAAAATATGATATCGGAATTGCTACCATTGAGGCAAGATTTTCAGGTTTTAATTCAGCTATTGCAGCATGAAAAGCAAATATCTTAAAGCCAGTTTCTTTTTCAAGTGATTCTCTGTTTAAAATATCAAAATACTCCTTATCTAAAGATCTTTTACGACCTGAAATTCCCGTTAATTTAGCATTTGTTTTAGGATCCTCAAAATAGTGTAAATCTAATTGGTTTTCATTTATCTCTCCCTTAACCACTTTTTTTATTAACCCAGCACTTTCTAATATATCTATTAATGATGTCTCATTAACGCTATAATCATGACTTCCGTAAATCACGTAAATTGGAATGCCTTTATCTTTTATTTTTCTCATGATTTTAACTGCTTCATTAGCTAAAAACATATCAGGTATATTGGAATGAAAAAGATCGCCAGTTATTAAAATAAAATCAACTTTTTCTTGTATGCAAACATCCATCGTTTTTTTAAATGCCTCTAATGATAGATCCCTTAAAACTTGATCAGTGAAGGCTCCGATATGACAATCTGCTATATGGGCAAATTTATACATTGTATCACCCGGTAAAAACTTTCTTCTCCTTTTTTTCAATTAGTTTATCTTTAATATAATCTTCAAATTTAGGAATGTAAATTGGAATGGCAAATTTAGCAAAAATACTACTGACTATTGCTTCTCCTTTGTCCAAACTTGCAATTGCCCTGTCATCTTGCGATAAATCTTGTGCAGCACTATCAATTATTGCATGCCTTTCAAGTGCAAGCTCATTACCTAGGATTATTTTGGTATTAATATTTGCTAAAATTTGTCTTGGGATAAGGCTCGTAAGTTGTGTTATTGCCATTATTCCGATTTTAAATTTCCGTCCTTCTCTTGTTATAGTACTATAGATATTGTCTCCTTTCGTAGCTATTGCCTCTCCACTTAATATTCTCGGAGCCTCTTCAATTACTACTGTTATCACTGGTTTCTGATTGAGTTCTCCTTCTGATTTATAATATTGATATTTATCAAAAATTTCGTTTGTAATTATACTTCCTATCAATAATTCTGCTTCACTAACAAGAAGTGATGTATCTATTATAATTTTCATACCATCTTCTAAATCTTTTATTATATTTTTAATAATCGATTCTCCAATGGTTGTATCAGAAAAAATTCTATTTCTACAAGCAATGTTACCAGAGTTATCTAGATAAACACCTAAGATAGTATTAAATTTCCTTTGAAGAACTTCTAATGTTCTTGGATGTATACCTCGAACTTCTGTACCTCTAACAATATTTTCAATCCAGTTTTCATGATATTGGTTATAATACAATCTTATAGCATCATTTTGAGCATCTGTAAATGTAACAATACCTTGAAAATGAGCTGGCTGAATTGATCGTAAATTAATTAACAGTGAATTAGCTCCTGGAGGTAGATTTGTAGCATTAGATGAATAGTATACGAGATTTTCTTTTGCTTTAGGGTGATCTTTCAAACCTTTTTCATGACAACCATAGTATTCGTTGTGGGGATCTAATATTAATGCCCCTATTTTATTTTGCCCTAAAATACTCCATAACATAACTTTTACAAGATTACTTTTTCCTCTCCCTGTTGATGCAGGAATTAAAATATGATGCTTAAAAACATCTTCTGAATTTAATTTCACATCAACATCCAGAATATCAGTTCCACTACGTATTTTTCCTAAATATACAAACGTTGATGGGGCGTTTAAAAAATATAAATCTTCTTTAGTGATGTATCTTACAGAATTGAAAAATTTTGGAAGCATTTTTGGGATTTTTATTTTTTCTTCGTACTCCTTTTCACCTTTGATTATCCTAGCAATTGATTTCACACTCACAAGAACATAATTACGTAATTCTGGTTCGAGAAAGTCTAATCCTGCACCATAACCCTCTAAAGTCATTCCTGAGAGTAATTCTAAACTTGATGATGATATTTGACTTCCATAACCAAGATCATAAACTTGTAGTATATCATAATATGTACCATCTCCTTCGACATATAACAAGTCACCTATTTCTAATCGCTCATTACTTTTTTGTCGTAATATGATTTTACCAACTTTCCCAGAGATTATTTGTCCAACAATTTCCAACTTATCACCACATCAAATTTAATATATCATGAGCATCTGACGCATAAATATGCTTAGCCATTTTTTCCCATTTTTTTTGTCGTGCAATTTCTGAAAGAAAGAGTAGTCTATATCTTTCAATTTCCTTATTTCTAACTCTTGCAAGAGCATCGACTTTAATCAATCCATAGGGATACCCAGGAAAACTTAAGTCTGTGCTATTTAATGAAAGGTTACTCAAAACATTTTCTGGTATTTCAATCTGTAAATCTGGATTTTCAAAGAAAAGCTCCAATCTGAATATTCTATTAGCAGTTGGGTGTAGTTTAACAATTAAAATTACTGCTTTGTGATCGTTGCTTGAAATAGCTGCTATTGGATAATACCACATTCCACCAATTTTCTTGGTCTTTGCTATCTTTGCCACTGCTCCCATAAGTGAAATACCAGTTGTGGTATGCAATTCACATGATTTTGATAGTCCTAATAAATAGACATTGTTCTTTTGTGCATAATGTTGTATCTTTTTTATATAGAGAGATTCGTTTGTGTATGGGGTTTGTAAAATTCTATCTAAAACAATAATATTTTCATTATCTAATTCTTCTTTTACAACCTCAGAAGCAAATTTTAATTCTGTAAATTTTCTCGCAACAGAAGCTACCACCGAAATATCTGCTCTCTGAAGTCCCATGACCATAGTTCTATCTGAAGAATTAAAGCTCAAATCTTTTTCATCTGGAAGGAAACGTCGATATTTCTCTTTAAGGGGGAAGAGTAATGTTTTAAATATTAATTTGTTTTTTTCAAATACCGAATAAGTCAATGAAAAAAATTCAAAACCTACATCAAGTTTCGTTCTTTTTTCATTCTCCTTACCGTTAAAAATATTATAAAAAATTCTATTAATTTGTATTGAAAAATTTGGCGCTCTTAAAATTTCTTGATTTCCACCATCAATAAATGCAATTCTGGTTCCTTTTTTATTACTAATAATTTGTTTGAAATTTTTAACATCAAATTCGTTAATCTCATAATCGCTTCTAAAGAACGGACTTCCTAAATTGTCCTCATTAATATTAATATCCAGATTTTCAACTAATTTTTTTGCTGCATTAGTAGTAATTTTCATCAACTTCCAGATATATATTGGTTAAAACAGACTTCTAAGAAACATATAACCCTTTCAATGTATATTCTCATTTTTGCCTTTAAAAAAATTGCTAATATATTATTTCAGCACTTCTTTAGCTCTTAAGATAGATTTTTAGCTAGTAAACGTATGATGATTCATACCCAACATTTTGTTACTATCGTCCAAAGTTTTGGTTTGAGCTAAGAACAAGCACTTGATAATATGTTTATAGTCCAAGCGGAAAGCATTCGCTATCTTGTTGCTGCCATTGATCAACTTCCAGAGCTGGTCTCGAAGCACCCTATTGCTTTGGTTATTATTGATTCCCTTTTTATACCATTTAAGCGAGAGCAATAAAACCTGAATCAATGGCTTCCCTTTCTTCGAAGGATCATCTTTTTGTTAGGGAAATTGAAACGGTTGGCTCTTGCCTTCAATGTTCCAGTAATACTTACCAACCAAGTGATTGAAAACTTTGGTCCCAATAGTCAATTCATACCCTTTATTCCATGGAGTGGTCCTGAGTTAGCCCATTTTTTTGATATCCGTCTTTTCTTGAAGAGATTATTTCGAGAACAACGCCATATGCGAGTGGAGGCTTGCCCCTGGCTTCCTAAGTTGGAAGAAGATTTTTATCTTACAACTGAAGGTTTGTGTGATAATGAAAATGGAAGGTAGATTATCCCTCGGAAAAAAATTACCTTTGATTTCCAGGATGATTCTGATTATTCCTCTCCCGTAATTGATGGTATGAATAAAGTTACAAACTCTATCATTCGGGCTAGTTTAAAAAAAGAGTAGTCGTTAGTTTATACCATTTTTATATCTTTTTAAATTATTTTTATCGAATTAAAATTGACAATAATATAACAATAGAATTTTGCTCTTTCAAAAAAAGGAGTTATAACATTAAATGAATACTATCAAGGAATTAATCCATAAATTAAACAAGTGCGAAAAGATTGTCCTTTATACTCTCGGTATCGTAAAAAATCTTCACATATTAAGATTAAATAAATTACATAAGATTCTCTTCTTAGCGAGTGAAGTTCTTCCTGAATTGGTTGAGTTATTTTCCTTTGATGCTTTATATCTTGGTCCTTTTAGTATCGAGATTAATTACTCCTTATCAAATTTAGATAAATTAGAATTAGTTATGTTTGACAATGGTCAATACAGGCTTACTGAGAAAGGGCAGAATACCTATCGAAAACTTGAACTTAAAAAAGAGCTAAAAAACCTTCTTCATGATTTGAAGGAGTTTCTTTGGGATGTTCCTGAATTCTATATTTTCGTTTATATTTGTGTAACAATTCCCGATTTTGAGGAATTCTCTGGCAATGAAATTACCACCTACCACCGTTTACAAGCTGCAAAGTATCTTTTTGATCAGCAAAAGATCAATTTTACTCAAGCTGTAGAAATAGCTAAAGTTTCTATTTCAAATTTTGAAGAAAATACTTTAGAAAAAGATGACCTAGGAATTATTAGAAAATATTTTAAGGCAGCAGATAGTGGATAAGTAAGCCTAATAGCTCAATCATCTCCGATACTTAATCTTACATTTATAAAATGATAGCTAGATTAGTTTTTTGAATTTTTATACCAAAATATAATGTTGAAAATTTTTAAATCGTTCTAGAAAAATTAAAACAACAAATTATAATATAAAAAGTACTATTTTCTATCATCAAAGATTTAATTCAAATTTTGTTAAATTTTAAATTAACAAGACAAACTTTTATTAATATTTTTGGTTAAATTAGTTTATTAAAGCTTAGGGAAGAGATTGAATGAGTTTAAATAAACCAAACACTTGTGAAAAAAAGAAATCTAGTATAAAGATTCAAAATAAAGATTGTAATTGTACTGAAAAGAAAAACAATTTTGAAGATATTATTATTCATATTGAAACTATCTATCCAAAAAATTTGGAGGATATTGGGAGAGATCAATTTTTTCATCATTATAAAAAATCACAATTCCCAATAAGAGATATTACAAATAAAACTGAACCCCATATTGAGATTAGCGCAGAGAATCATCTAAGAAAATGCTTTCAAAATAGCATAAAAGGTTTTTGTAAAAGTAAGGAAAAATACCTTTTTCTGTGTACTACTGTGAAAAATAAGGAAGTTGGAAATGGAAAATTCTTTGGTAAAAGATTTATCGTTGGGTATATTAAAAAGACTAAATATGAAATTCGTGAATATAATTCTTCTAAGAAAAAATATACTGTTTTTGGAGAAATTTGTTTAGTTCCTTTTAATCAAAGATTAAATTATGATGATCTTAAATTAAATCGTTCAAGGTCTCCCCAGAAATTTGACAAAGAAACTACAACTAATATTCTTAATATTATACATTCCCATAATAATAATAATGTAAAAGATGACTGCCTAGAGGAAATGATTAAAGAAGAAAAAGCTGCTCGAGGAGAAGGTATCTCTATTCCAAATGATTTAGAATGTTTAAAGGAAAAATGCAATCATTTTAAAGAATGCTTAAGAAGAAAAGTTACTAAAAAGAATTTATTTTCAGAGAAAAATAACACTTTAATGTGAAAAATAGTATCTGTAAGAGCGCATTAAAGAAATCAAAAGGCTTGATGAAAAAAATTGTACATGTTATAGACAAAAATATGATTGTCCCTATGAATTAAAAAGTAAATATGAACGATGGAATCACTAATGCTTATAAAAACCATGGAGATTTAAAAAAAGATTGAGAGTTGTTCTTAGCAGAAAGGGTTTTGATTCCTCTTATGGTGGCTACCCTAGTCCCATTTTACCTGATGGAACTTTAGTATCTTTTCCTATTCCTAGTATGAAGTATTCAAGTAGTCTATATCCCAAAGGTCAAACACCTAAATGGAAAACTAGGAATAATGAAAATTATCACTCACTATCTTATTCAGATTTAGCTTTACCTTTTTCTGTAAAGCAATATCTAAAATCAGAAAATTTGCACTTAACAACTTATCGTGACTTACTTGACCAACTTTTACCACAAGGAATTTTGAAGCAAAACAAAGAAAAATACCCAAAAGAGTTTGAATGGACTTGTCATTTTGACCCCGACTTAGAACCAAGTGTACTAAAAAGATCTACTGAATGGCGTGGATTATTTGGGCAAGCTGATAAAGCTGAATTACATCTCAGAAAAAATCATGTTGGAGAAGATGATTTATTCTTATTCTTTGGATGGTTTCGAAAAACTATTCTAAACAATAACAAGTTAGAATATGATTCAAATGATAGAAATGGTGTGCATATTATCTATGGTTATCTACAAATTGATTATAAAATATCTAAAAATTCAAAGCAAGATATAGTACAGTCATGGATGAATTACCATCCTCATTTTAGGTCTAAACTTTGGGATGAAGAACACAATGCTGTTTATGTTGCAAGGAAAAACCTTTCTTGGAATGACAAAATACCCGGTGCAGGACTGTTTAGCTATCACCCGAAGTTAGTTCTAACAGAAACATCTAGATTAAACAATCCTAAGAATCTTAGAACTTTTTGGAAATATGATTTGTTTCCAGAAGATTTACCTATTACTTATCATAAACGCGAAAGTCATTGCATTGAAACTAACGATCAAGGATTTACTCAAAAATACTTCAAAGCTACTGCAAGGGGGCAGGAATTTGTCATAGCTCAATCAACTCCAATACTTGATTGGGTGTATACGTTACTAAAACTAAATAAATATCACTAGTAATTCTATTAGTTTAGGGTAAGTTATATTGACTCAAGAACAAGAAATAATCCATTTAACTGAAAAAACATTGAGAAAACAAAGATTCAATCCTGATGATTTTAGAAGTGGATTCCAATATTCACAAGCTATTAGAAGAAGGGAGGTGGATGAGTTTACCAAATCTGATTATGCGTTAGGATTAATTTTTTCTGTTTTGATTTTGAAGGGAAAAATCCTCTAGTATTAAAAGATAATGTATTGACGTTCTTCAGAGCAATAACTCAAGAAGAAAGTTTGAGTAACTGCTCTTTCTATGCACTTAATGCTAACCCTGGGAAATTTGGAGATATCGCCTCTGCAAAAGATATTTTATCCTTTGGATTTGGTTTTGATATTCTTGGGAGTAATCATCAACGAAGAGCTATTCCTGATTCAGTTGCCAAGCAGAAAAGAGAACCCAAAGTGAGATTATTCAATAAGCCTATAGCTATCGTAATTGTCTTGAGCATGAAGTTATAAACACCTATTCAACTGATTCATCTATTCCAGTAGATTCTCTAAAAGGAGAAAATAAATACTACCGATTTAAGAAAGCTTATAATATGGAACAGCAAGGATTCGAGTCTTTGCAGCTAAAACAAATTATCGGTGAAGAAAAACTCCTTGCTTATCTTGATACTAAAAACCAAGTAATAGATTCAGATAAAAAACAAATTAAGGAATTTGGTGAAAAGACTAAATTTATTGGTAAAAAAGTATAGTGTATGATGATATAGTAATTATTATTTAGAATTAGAAAATTGTTTTGAGCAATCTTTTAATGAAACTAAATGTAGTTTATACCACAATTAATTTGGAGTAGTTGTTTTTGTTCCCATTAAAAGATAATTTTGATATTTTTATTCAAAAAACAAAGGACGTTCTAAGTTCATTAGATATCAATAATGATGTTCCTATTGAACCTGATCTCCGATTTCGTTTAGCAAGAATGCTTCAAGAATTGATTGAAGCAGATAATCATCCAGATATGTTAGATATTTCCTTGTTCTTAGAACGTAATAAATTTGATATGGTTTTATTTTACAAACCAGTAGTAGGGGAACCTTTTGCTGAGATTATTGAGCTTAAAAGAGGTTCTAGAGATAATGAAGAAGAATTTAAGAAAAGTACTTTAGAAGATTATTTCCTTACAAAACCCATCGTTAATGGATGTAATAAAAAGCTAAAATATAATGATCTTGCTAAGGATTTGAGTAAGATAGTAAAGGTAGTTATCGAATCAAAAAAAGTGCCTGTCAAACGAGCGAATTACAAACCAAAAGCCTGGAAAGAAAGTTATCCGGTGCAAAGTGGTTTTTTTATGCTCCTTTGTCCTAATGAAAAGAAATTTCCTAAAGAATGGAAATCTAAAACTTTCAGACAAGATATCGTTAAAGCAGGAGCTGATTTTTGGAATAAAGGCAAAGGATCAGATTTTATCATGGATAACTATAATGAAAAATTGTTTGTGAAATATGAAACTTTATCAAATCTGCGATCAAAAGGACAAGAAACAGCAGAATTTTTAGAATTTGTTCTAGTAACCAAAAAATAACTTTTGAATGTTTTTTCCCATAGTTATTTTATTTTTTTCATTTAGCTCTTTTTAAAGACAATTCGCTAGGAGTACAATAAGAAAAAAAGTTACTGACTGGTGTTGTTTGTGTTACCTCGGAATGATCAAGAAATTATTACAGTGTACGAGCATTTTGTTCAAAAATACATCGAAAAGAATGGGGGGCGTTTTCGCGATTCCATTAACGATTTGTTTGCTAAGGTGGATTTTTCCCAGTTAGCTCAATCCGAAGAAGATCAAAAAACAGTTGATTTCTTTGCTTTTTGTTTGTTTTGTAGTGAGCGGTTCGGTGATCTGAAAACAGTAATGCATCGTGCTTTAGAGGTTGTACCAGAGAATACTTATTACCAATTTTATCTTGCACTTGGGCACTATTGTAGCGGTGAAGCTCTGGTTGCCTTGTCCATTGGTCACTCTATTGATTTTTCAAGGATCATCAAACAAGCCACTCGTGTTCCTGTACAAGAGAGCATATGTTCTTGTCCTGGTTGTGGTTCAGAGCTTGCCCCTACTGACCTAGTCGACTCTCCATTTGTTGGATCAAAGAACGATACAAATACGCCCATTCAAAATATCTTTCATACCATTCATCAATTGAAACAAGCAAACCAGTTCGAAGAAGCCATTGCAATCTATGAGGAACTGTTTGCTGAAGTTGGTGGTGAAGCTCCTTGTTTGTTGGTTGACCTTGCTAATCTTTATAGTCGACTTAAAAATTACAAAGAAGCAAAAAAAACTCTTATTCGAGCTTTAGAGTTGAATCCGGGATTGTATGATGCATATAGACGACTTGCTGCAACACATCGACTCTTAGATGAATATGAGCTTGCTATTGGTGTGTTAAAGAAAGCTTATAAGAAATATCCAAAAGACGATATGATCTTATTAGAGTTAGCAGCTGGGTACTATAAATTGGGTCATACAGTAAAAGCAGTTACTAGTTTAGAAAAGGCTTTAGAAATTGATCCCTCCATAGAATTTAGCTTAGTAAATATGCCTGATATGGCATTTCTATTAAATCTACTTCGAGAGAATAAAACAGCAATGTCCTCTTCTTAGAAGAGGATAAAGATTCTATTTTTTCTTCATTTAGCATTTTTTAAAGGAAATTTGTCGAGAGTTCTGATGGAGATCTCACAAAACAGTTCTCGTAACTCATCCTTCTCAGAGGGTTTGTATGGATAATAAAATAGATAGTACTTTAGAGCTAACGCACTCATCCCCCAAAAAAACAATCATACAACCATCTAAGAAAAAAGAGAGTCAAAAGGATTTTTCTTCTTCTATTCCCAAACGTTTCTGTTCACATACACCTCAAGCTATTACACATATTATCAACCACTTCCCACTACTAACAAGCGATTTCCTAAGCAAGGATCTCTTAAAATTGTTACTCTCTTCTAAAGAA
>Ga0307377_10003603_pt1 | contig 17349 bp, 29 predicted proteins | sample TR3MG_FD_202535 | JGI IMG/M metagenome (GOLD analysis project Ga0307377, IMG submission 202535) | Soil microbial communities from Risofladan, Vaasa, Finland - TR-3 | ecosystem: Environmental > Terrestrial > Soil > Coastal area > Acid sulfate soil | place: Finland: Risofladan, Vaasa | collected... | reverse complement strand
TCTACCAGCGCCGGCAGTGGTAGTCCACGGATGCGTGCTCCGAACATCATCATCACGAACGAGTCAGCTTCGTCCGGGGACTGCGGGAAGCGTTTGCAGTAGTTTTCCTTCGACTCGACCTCAATCTGCATTCCGGCCTGTTTGTAGGCACGGGTTGTGAGTTGCCGGCGCAAAACCTCCCAGTTATCGCACGTCGGGTTGATGAACAGTCCGCGCACACGCGGGTCCATCCAACGACGCACGGTCCAATACATCTCAGAAACTTTGCCCTTGGTCTGAAGGTCAGCAGCGAACTTGTCTTCCACGAGGATTTTCAGGTCGGTGGCCTTTTCTTTCCAGTTCACGCCTTCCACAGGTCCCCATTTCTTCTGGAGGTGAGAGACGACTCCGAATCCATTGCCGGTCATGTCCAGCACACAAAAATTTGGTTCGATGTCCTGAGCCTCAGCCCAGCTCTTCACTTCTCCGGCCACTCCATCGTTGTCATCGGTCTGAAGGGTGATGATCCGATCGAGCACTCCGCAATGGCGCGACTCCCATTGGTTCGGCACGTTGCGTGAATTGAAACGATGCTCCACGCCATCCCAATCGGTCCATCCGGACGCGAGACCGTAGCGACCGATCGTCAGGATGGCCTTGTCTTGGACGAAGGCGAGATCGCCACCAAGCAGGCCGCTCGTGGCTCCGACAAACATGGGTTCGCCTTTGGAGCTATCGAACCATGAGGACGGCACGACGGTCTCCTGTGCACGTCCGGGAGGTGGATAGCCACGGGCAAAAATATACCAGTTCGGCGTCGGCAGGCCATTGTTCATGTAGCCGTCATACGCCTTGCGGGTGAGGAATCCGGGAAAGACGGTCTTGTGGAAGCGCACGTTTTCGAAGTCGGCACCATCGAGTCGCACAACGTGCCAGCCATTCGATTCCCAATCCTTGAGCTTATTGATCTTCTCTTCCTCCCATCCGCCACGTGGTTGCGCCATCTGGACAACCCACTTGCCCTCGTCGATCGGATTGCACGTCAGCATGATCTTCATGTGATGGGTGTCCTCGTCGATCGTGGACTGCGGTGAACCAAGATCGCTCTGAACGCCCGGTGATAATTCCTGCGTCTCATCGAGCAAGATCCGCACTACGGTCAGATCACCATACTTCGGGTGTTTCTTCAGTCGAAACGGCTTCGGGTGGAAGCCCTTGATCTTACCAGTGGAATCGCGCTGCTTTGAGAAGAGCACGGCGTCGATACCACAGTCCGGACGGGCTCCGAGCGGTTTCATACGCATGCGGGTTTCGTTCGGATGGAGATCTTGCGGGAAGAGCGATTGTTCCTGAAATGTTCGAAGGTTCGCCCATAAGTTGCCCTTCAGGTTCGTGTCATTGACCGATCCGAATTTGATCGAGGTGTTCTCCGGATCTCGCATGAAATCGAGCGAACAGTAGGCGGCGGCGCAGTAGGTGTTATGGGTCACGGTGAAGTCACCGAGCAGGAATCGCCGATTCCCATCGATCTCGAATCCGAAGTATTCGCCATCGCCAATCTCCTCGACTTCGAATGATGTATTCGTGCAGTCGCGCACGACTGTTCCTTCTTCGATCGGCTTCGCCAGCGACGGGATGAAGTGAGTATCTCCACTGATCCAAACCGACCGATACTCGCCAATGAAACCTGTTTCCTTGATCGTGGCAGTCAAAGGATTGTCGGTCGCCGACAGACCGAGACTGCGAGCGAGAAAACAGAGATCCTTCGCCAATCCCGGATACTTCGTGGTGATCGCGTAACCCCGTCCGTTGCGCGTGCCGTCGCCGTCCACCAAACCGGCCAGAAGTTGCAGACGTTGCTCGCGACTCCCGGTGAGGTATTCGTGTCGAATGCGCTTCTCGCCTTCAAAGAAGCTCGATCTCACAAACTCGGTGAACGGATTCGGTGGGTCGCCTCCTCCGCTTTCCTCGTGGATTCGCACAAACCATGCCGTGCATGTGTCGCGATCGTTTGGGATCGAGTTGATCCGATAACCAAGCTCTTCGAAGTAGCGCCTCCAATATCGAGCAGGATTTCCATCCGGCTTGTGGAGCACTGGAAGGTCCACGCCACCATCCGCGATCCAGAGACCGTAGGCATAGGGAGAGAAGGGGAAGTATTTCTTCTCAAACTCGACTCCAACGCTGAATTGTTGGGTCAGATTTTGCCGTGTCTTCGACCACCCGAGGTATTCGTAGAGCGGAACATCGACGATATTGCCCTTGAACCATTTACTGCTGATCGAGCCATTCCCGTTTTTCTTGTCGTGGTTGCAGCGTAGCGTAAGGATGTGCTGATCGTTGCAGGTCCAACTCTCACCCCGCTTTGGTTTGATCCTGAACATCGGCCCGAAACCCGAATGCGCCGACAGGACGTTGCGCGGCTTCGAATCGTCGCCCATGAGTTGATCGCCGACTTTTACCTCGCAGGCCGGTTTGATCGTGCCGTCGAACATGAGCACTGGAACTTCCGGACCAAGGCACTTCGAGAGGCCGGATGCTCCGAGAAGGATAATCAGATCATGCTTTGAGAGCGCCTTGAAGATGCGAAGAATATGCTTCGGACGTTGTTCGAACAGTCCCCGAGACCATGCCAATGCGGACGCTTCCATGTAGCGATCCTGTTCCAGCAGATCATTGAAGAAGTAGTTGCGGACGAACTTCTGGCCGTCCTCTTCGGCGTAGATCTTCTTGTTGGTTTTCGAGCCTTTCTGAAGGAGAGTCGCTCCAGCTTTCCAGCTACCGGCAACGCACAGTTCCCGGACTTCCGAAAGCCAGTCGATCCTCCCCCATAATTCGGGTTCCGGGTATTCATCAAAGATCGTCTGGAGGATGTCCATCGAGGCGCATCATCCAGCGAAGCCCGCTTACGTCAATCGGCGATCACTTTGCTCGGATACCGTTTAGTTGCAGGGTTGGGATGGTGTTTCCGTCCAATTGCGGAATGATGCTGTCTCCAACCGTGATTCCGGTCACGAGCATATCTGCGCCCGGCCCGTTCATGTTCCACACGCGAACGTCTGCTGTGTCGCCGTGTATCGCCTCGATTGTCCCGGCGCATTCCAATCCCCATCGGTTTTTGATGCGTGTTATTACCAATTCACCGACGCCTAACAAGGACGGTGCAGCGAATGAGCTTGCCGCGCCGTGTGTTGGGCAGCTTGGGTTTGTTCCTTCCGTTTCGGGATCGCACCAGCACTCTTTTTTATTGTCGCTCATCGCTGACCTTTTTCGTTCGGCGCAACTGAGTTTCGCTCAATATCACTGTTCTGCCCAAGAAATAGATCGCCTTGCGCGAGTTCGCGCTTGATCCGTTCGCAGGCCGTTTTGAAGTGTTCCGGGTCTTTCTCGATGCCGATTGCTTTCCGCCCGGTGCGGATTGCGGCGATGATCGTTGATCCGCTGCCCATGAATGGATCAAGGATCGTGCATTCTTCCGGCAGCTTGTCGATCAGGTGACCCATCAGTGAGACGGGCTTTTCATTCGGGTGCATCCGCCCCATGGATGCCCTTGTCACGATCCAGTGGCCTTTGATTACGCCTTCGCCGCGATGCCCAGCCCAGCCTTTGCCGCCGATGTAGATTTCCTCCCAGCTTCCCTTCCATGGGAAGGAGAGATCACCCATGCCAGAAGCTGGCCCCTTATCCCAGATCAGCACCCCGCGAACGCCTTCCGGCTTTGGCATCTTCCACGCTCCGAACGCCGCCCATGGCTTCCCCTCTGCCCACGCAATCACGGAGTCGCGCAGCGATGTGTCAGAGTCTCCCATGATGGGTTTCCTCATCCATCCTGCGGTTGTCGTGGCGGCGACGCGATTAGATTCGTAGTTGTAGCCGTAGGGCGGATCAGTCACCACGGCATCGACGGGTTCCAGTTGCGGCAGCAGTTCGAGGCAGTCCCCGCAATACAGCACCAACCCCGGCAGAACAAGGCGCTGGACTGAACCGCTGACAGCGGCGGAGTCGGTGGCGAGTTCGGCGTCTTTTGGCGCTGGTATTGGGTGGCTCATGCTAGGCGTTCTCCTGAAATAAATCCATCTGCCGCGTCTCGTTCTCGATGCGCTCGCATGCGGCTTTGAAATAGTCCTCGTCGATCTCGGTGGCGGTCAGGTGCGCCCCGAAGTAGTGGCACGCGATGGCGATTGAACCGCTTCCCATGTGCGTGTCGAGGATTCGTTGCCCCGGTTCGGCATACTTAGACAGAATCCACTTGTAGAGAGCAACGGGTTTTTGAGTGGGGTGGATTTTCACGACTCCCCCATGCGCTTCCACGCGACTCATCCGGAAAGCCTTTGCCGGGCTCCCGAAGGAAGTCCAAGCCATTTCAAAATCTGCGCCGCTAAACTCTTGAGCCTTGTCCCAGATTAGCCAGCAGGGAGAGCTGGCTAGGTTTTCCACCATGTAATTGCCACCCCAGATAATCCGGTTCGCAGTCACCCTTTCCAATTCGCGGAAATAGGCAGGGCTTGGCGGTGATTCATCCCACTTTGAAAGGTGCTTCTTCCATTGCTGGTGCTTCCTCTGTTTACTGTCTCCACCGCTTTTCCTAGTGCCTCCCCTTATCCCATACGGCGGATCGACGATTGCCAGATCCCAATGGTTGTCCGGCGCATCCCGCATCAAGTCCATGCAATCGCCTAGCCTGAGATCCAAAAACGGGGAGAACAAACGCATGGAGCCCAACCCACTACCAGCGGCGGAGTCGGTGGCGAGTTCGGCGTCTTTTGGCGCTGGTATTGGGTGGCTCATGCTAGGCGTTCGGCAGATAAACAATCCGCACAAATTCGCGCTCCTCGTCGGTAAGCAAGGCTGTCAGGAATCCACCCCTCGCGCCTATCGACTGAATCCAATCGCGGGGCGTGATTGATGTGAGATTGAGCGAGTCCGCGATTTTCCACTGCGTTATTGTGAGGTTGAGGACATCTCGGCGTATCGAAAAAGACTTGCCGAACAAGTCGCTCGTGGACAACGGCAGCCCGCCGTCCTGTTGGTGTGTTTCTGGTGGTTTCATAGATTTTTGGTGTTGTCGGTGTTCGCTCTCGGCTGCCGTGCCACAGCTAGGCGTTAGCGTGCTCGCGCATGGAGTATCGACGGATACCTCGCCTTTAGTAAGGCTTCCGCTTGCTCCTTGGAAACAGCCTTAACGGGCTCCACCCCTCTGCTCGAAATGCGAGCGCCGTCCGGGTATGCGTACCACTCGACATCATACATCCGCACGCTAACCAAGCGATCGAGAGGAACGCCTCGGGAGTCCTCAGTTTGCACAGGAATTTTCTCGTTTTCGTTACTCATCGGCGGCGTCCCTCATCTTGGGTGTTAGGCGAAGAAAGTTTGAATCTTGCGTGGCATCCACGGCAGGCGATCCGGCTGTGGTCTTTCCAGCCGAATGCGTGGGGGTGGTTTGCATACATGAGCATTTTCTTGCCACACTTTCGACAAGGACAGCTACGCAGTTCGCGCCAAGGGATAAATGAGAATCCCCGCTTAGCAACAAGGACGCCGAACAAGTCGCCAGACCCAACGCATGGGGCGCGCTCATCAGGTTGCGAGGATTCACTCATTCCGATCGGTCTCCGTTGCGTCGGTCAGCTTGGTCGTTCGGCAGAGAAACAAAACCCTGTTTCAGCATCCGTATCTCCCTGTCTTTTCGGTCTAGGACTTCTCGCACCATTTCGGCGGGAGGTGTCCCAAGTGGGCCGTGTTTTTCAATCATGCCGTCTGATAGGTCGAGTTCGTTCACTACGTCCTCCAGCATGTTTTCGAGTTCTTCTTTTGTGTGTGCGCTCATAAGTAAATCAGGTTGCCGAACAAGGCGTTGCTCACAATCCTCGTTCCTCGGATGTGATAACTTGATCGTTCTGCTTAATGAAGGCCACCCAGTGCGTTTGAGACGATTTCCCGCTTCGGTGGCCGAAAAGCGGATTTTCTGGAGTCAGCTCCAAAACTTGACTGATTGGTATTTCCAACTCGCACCATTTGAAGATCAGCGTGCCGCGATCCCTCAACACACGAAAGCATTCCGCGAATCCTAACCGGATAACATCCTCCCACCCCGGAAACAATAATCCATACGTCTTGCCCATCACCCCATTCAATCGCGCTTCAGTCCCCTTCATGTGAGGCGGATCAAATACCACCAGATCAAATGCACCATCGGGGAACGGCATCGACGTAAAGCACCCGTTTACATCTGGTTCGACATTTAAAACCCGCCCGTTTTTCTGCATTCCGTAATTTTTCGACCTTATGTCATGGAACAGCGCCCTCGGGTCTTGCTTGTCGAACCACATCATTCTTGCGCCGCAACAGGCATCCAAAACGGGAGGCAGAACAAGGCGCTGCTGACCAACAGCCGGAGCGTCGGAGTTTGTTTCTGTATTCATAGCGTAGGGCGCTCCGCCTGTGGCAGAGCTTGATCGTTCTGCTGAGGAATTTTGCGGTTGCTCCATGCGAGTTTCCCAAGTGACCCCTCGTCCGTGAATCCTTTCGGCACAGCGGACAAGAATCCCGTCTCCTTGTCTTTGCAGTCCTCGCGCCGTTGGAATGCCGGGGTTGCTTTTACCGTGAGAAGCTGCGGGGTCAGATAGTGATGCCACACGTTGATCTTGCGGCCTCGTCTTACGCCTCCCTCCTTCACACCTACGCACATCAGCCCCATCGACTGCCAGAAAAGGTTGCTTTCCAGATCAGCGGCACACTTTAGCCTCACCCAATCTGGCGACCATGTGGCAAGCGCCCATTGGTAGAGAGCGGCACCGTAGAGCCTGCGCCGTGCATCGTATTGGATGCATGCTTGCAGGATGTTCACATCTCCGCCCCGTTGGTCGAAGAGCAGGTAGCCGTATGGTTCACCATTCAGCCTGCCCATGAATATCCGGCCTTTCTGCTGTCTCTCTTCGATTGCCATCTTTGGCAAGAATCCAAGCGACTCCTTGTTTTTCTTCTCCAAGTCCACGATGTAGATTAGATCCGCCTTTTCCGCGACGGTGAATAGCATCTGATCCGATCCGACCGAAATAAAAGCAGAACAAGTTGCGGCAGGGCAACCGATGCCAGCGGGTGAGTTGGTTTTTGTATTCATGCTTTTGGGGTCGCTGGCTTCGGTGCCTGCGCTATTGCGTTCTGCTTACAATTATCGCACTGGGTCTGGTAGAGTTTGATGAGCGTGTCGCAGTTCTCGCATTTATGACTGAATACCCAATTCACCACTGACCTGCTCTGGAATGGAGATTTGGGATGGTGCAGCGGCAAATCCCATGCAGAACAATTCGTGAGAGGCAACGCCTCGGAGTCGGTTAGTGTATTCATAGTCATTATTGGCGTGCCTCCACAGAGGCGTTCTGGGGAGAGAAGAGTTCCGCTTGCGACGTTTCGCGAGCGCTTTGCGCTGGTTTCCCGCCGTTAGGCGCAACTGAGTTTCGCTCAATATCACTGTTCGGCATAATAATATCGCTTTCCACTTCGTTGCCCCATGAATGCCATCCGGGGCGTTTGCGACGGGCGAAGAGTTCCAGATATGGGCCGGGGCTGACCCGCTCCACCATGTCTTGAAAAGCCTCTGGTTTTACGGAGTGCTGCGGCTTTCCCGCTGCGTTGTAGGGACGCTTCCAGTTCCACCACGTTCCTGTCACTCGCCCCTTGGCTGGCAGAGTTCCTCGGCGGCAGAATAGCACATACTCTGTCGAGATTGTGAATGCGCCACCAAGCCCTGACAGGGGATTTTTCGCCCATGCCAACATCGTAGATGGTTCAAAGCCCCATGCGCGAGCGACGGTGTAGGATTGTTCGATGTAGCGGTTGATTGTCCATAGGTAGAGGTGAGCATTTTTGTCTGCCATGCCCTTCACTGGCAGGGCGCAGATTTCTTCCACCGTCATTGTCGCATACGCCAAGTCCTCGGTAGCCGTCCCAGTGTTGTGCCATACTTGCTTTCCGTTCTCTGTCTTGTATCCGCCCGGCTTTGGTCCGCGCTTCACCTTCCACGGAGGGTCAGCGACGATGCAACGAAATGCCGAACAAGGCGATGCAGCCAATGACTGCCCTGCGGCGTCTTGGGAGGATTCGAGAGTCTGATTCAGGGCAGTCATGGCTGATCTTGTGCGTTAGCCTGCCCTGCGATCATTCCACTCCTTCGCCGCATCAGCAGCCTTGCTCCATCCGTTATCGAGCTTGCAATCGCACCGTGAGCATTTTGGCCGATACCATGTTTTTACGCTCGACCACGGGAGACTTTGGTTTGTTCCTGCGCCGAGGTTTCCGCCGCGCTCCTCCGCGTATTCTTCTACCATTCCCGGAGCGCCACAGAACGGGCAGGCTAACAAGCTCACTGGAGCTAACGTCTGCCCCGCGTTTCCGTTTCCTATCGTTTTGGTTTCACTCATATTTTTGGTGTCGTTGTGGCCGCGCTGTCGGGCAGCCGTAGCTCAGTTCGGGCGTTCTCCCAACCCATCTCGCGCACCGTGTTGGCGAGGATGGCCACCAGTTGCGGCGAGAGCTTGAATCGCTCGGTGTTGATCTCCAGCGAGCGCCGGATGTCGCCGCCGCCCTTCATGCGCTCGGTCGCTGCCTTCCAGTCGAGCAGCATTTCCAGCACGTCGAATAGGCTCATGCCGTCCACACCGTTTGCGTAGTGCTCCGGGTGGTGCGGGTTCGCCGCGTAGTGGTGGTCGAGAGCCGGTTTCAGTTCGGCCAGCGCCTCCTTGTATTCGTCGGAGCCGTAGGCCATCGCCCTTAGCTTGAACGTGCAGGCGTCGAAGGTGGATTTCTCCGGCTCCTCCAGCTTGCTCAGGTCGTGCTTCACGGCGCGCACGGACAGATTGTTGATTGCGGTTTGGATCAGCGTTTGCACGCGGTCGATGTGAGCCAGTGTGTCGGCTCGGCTGTCGTATGTGGTTTCGGTGGTCATAAATTCGGAGGTAGAACAAGCGATTAGAGACAACGGCGCTTCATGCCAACTGACTTTTTATTCACCTGATTCCGCCGAAAACGGACGAGCTGTCAGGGATTCCTTGACGACTCACGGGGCAGGGTCATGCAAAGTGCAGTTGCTTTCTGTCCACCTTCTTTGACGCGTGCGGCCAAAGCGGGTCGATTGTTGGGCGCGCACCAATTCTTGCCCATTGCTCAAGCCCCGCCGTCTGTTTTTTGTCGCCTCGGTTCCATCCGGTTCCGTCCGTAGATTCAACGCCGAGCTGCTGCATCCACGCCAGTTTGTCGGGTGCGTTGCATCTCAGGACATGCACGCCTATGTCCGCGCATTCGTGAACCCACATTTCGACCGTTGACCATTTCCAATCCGTCGTTCCGCCGACGCACACGCATTCAGGCAACGGCTCAAGTGAGCGAACATCCTCCGGCGTCATCCCGTCTTGAGCTGCGATTGCCGGCGGTATTCCTGCTGCGATCACGTCCGGCGCATACCTCGGCCAGCGTTCCAAGGTGGCATCACGATTTCCGGGCACATCCGGCACAATAGCCCACATGGCAGGGGAAGCAGCGCATTGCGACCAAACCAGAAGCCGGCGCCACGCATCCTCGGTGCGCTGCCATTTCTCAGCGTCGAATGTGTTGGTTTTTTGATCCCAACACGAAAAAGCGCCGTTGTCCAAAGCGTAGGGCAACCACGGCCACGGCCCACGTTGCGCGTCAGGGCTGAACAGGTGGCCGATTTTGCCGGTCTCTCTGGCGAGGCAATGCCAGAACCAACCGGACGCATTTGCAGGCATCACAATCATTGGCCAACCCTCACCACTTGGTTACCCCTAAGCGCCCACCCTTTCTTGCGCCACTTCTTAGGATGGCGGCGCACCCAAACCATCAGCGGGTATGCCGAATCCGCTTCTCGTTTGAGGGTCGCGTCGGGTATGTCGTTCACGGTTATTGCGTGTGATAGTTTCATTGGATGTCTGAGCTGATGTTGGGTGCCTGCACACATCGACATCGAAAACTTGAATGGGATGCGTTTTCGGAGACCATCTGATGTCTGATCAGTGATGGTCACACGCTCTCACCAATCGGCAAAAGCCATTCCTGCCACTTCTGATTCTCTTGTTCACTGAGTTCACCGAACCGAGTGAAGCGATCCTCGATGTGCACCAACTCGCTCCAACGACCTTCGGAATCGCGGTATATGATGCGTCGATCGCCCCATGCCTTGAAGCATTGCTTTACGACCACCTCGGCAGCGTTGGTGACAGACATCTGTCCCGGTATGCCCGGATCGACGATGAAGACCGCATTGTCGTTTCTGCCTATGAAATGAAAGAGACTCATGCCGGGGGGATAGGAATTTTACAGTCCTCGATCATGACCTTTCGCATCTGGCAGATACCCTTGTCGTCGACCAACATGTTCATGGCCTCGCGCAAATCATCGTTCCCGATCTGCTTGTAGTTGTAGCAACTCTGAACGGCCAAGATCGAGCACGGCGCATCCGGGTTACTGCCGACCGGACATTCGGCGCACTGGTTGTCGAGGACTTCGCCCTCGCTACCATTTGAAAAGTAAGCACACATCAGACATCCCAACGACGGTCTTCCGGTAGGAGCGATCGGATGGGTGAGGTTCCAAGCTGATCGGCAATTTCCTCGGCATCCAGATCCGGTTCGGGCGGATCTGGATCTTCGACGGTCTTCGTTGTGGGTTTATCGGGTATTTGGACTTCCGCCGCTACCGGTTCTTTCGGCGGCGACGGATCTGGTTGTGGAGATTCGTTCATCAACTCGGCAATCTTTCGATTCAGACCGGCCTGAAGCTGCATGCGCGGCTCGTTGGTCATCGCGATCCACGCCTTGACCGTGTAGACGTTCGCGTTCAGCGCCGTGGCCAGTTGAGCCATCGTCCATTTTCGCTTCGCCTTGAGTTCACGTAAGGAAAGGGAAAGGGGCGAAACCTGAATGGACACCTCGGCACCCGCGATGCCGGAAGAGAGGGGAATCGTGGATTTATTCATCATTCAACAGTTCGCGAGCATTTTGCTCGTCTGGCAAGGAAAAAAGGGTTTTAACCTCCAGCGCAATGGCAGGAATCTCTTCAACTGTTGACCGGGAAGCACTGTTCAGGTGCTCCATTCCTGAGGGGCAAGTCGGAAAAGCGGCGATCGAGCGATACACGATCTCGAAGGACGCTGCCTCCATCGGTTGCATCCGGGGTGAGTATCTTCTTCCCGGCGAGTTCACCCGACTCATGATCAACGGACAGCTCGTCATGTCTGACACCCCTCAGGAATACCGCGACCACATTGCCTTTTTCGGACGCGCCCGTGGCAGCGTCCTGATTCATGGACTCGGACTTGGGTGTGCGCTCAACGTCCTGCTTTCGATGGGTCACGTGAACGACATCACGGTCGTTGAAGTCAACCCGGACGTGATCTAATGAGACCCTACGCTGAAATCAAAGCAACTCGCGGGCTTGAGCGGATCAAGACGGGTCAATGCGCCTCGACCGACAAGGACGAGCGCAATGGAGCCTTCACCTTGTGGCTGACGCCGAGACGCCGAGCATTCATGATCGTCTCGGATAGCACGCATCTGACCGACGCCGAACATCCCGAAATCAGTAAGCTCGATCCATGGGAGCACGTCTCGGTTCATATCAAATACCGCAACCTAAACCAGAAGGTCAGCATGATGACTCCGGACTGGGATGAGATGTGCCGGGTCAAGGACGTGTGGTTCGGTCTCGGCGAAATGGTAATTCAGTTTCATCCGCCACAAACCGAATACGTGAACACCCATCAGCATGTGCTTCATCTCTGGAAACCGGTGAATCAGGAAATCCCGCACCCTCCGAAAATCTACGTCTGATGCCTATACTTCCATATGTTCAGAAGATGGTCGACACACCGGGATTGTATGTCCTGCACATGCCTCGGGCTCCCCATGAAATTACGCCTGTTTTCAGCACTCGCGGGGTTCTTGGGACGATGATATCATGTTCCACGTTTTCCCTTGAAGGATTCACGTCTGGTGCTGACCTCGAAGGTCCGATCCAGTGTATGGCTGATCGCTCTAACCCCGTGCCATTCCAGATCGAAATCGAAAACCTTAAGAGTGTGATCCGCGAGGTGTTGCGCGAAATACCAAACAGCCGTGATTGGCTCAATCCTGACCTCGAAGCCCGCATGCGAGACCTTTCAGAAGAATGAGCGGCGGATATTCCTGTCACTGCGTGGAACGCCGCAAGCCTGCATCCGAGCGGTGCTGGCGGGTGCTGGACTTCAAGTGCAATCACTCAGCCTTCAATGGCTCCATCCCGCCCAATAAGATATTCCCGAAAACATCATGACAAGAGACCCATTCAAAATTTACCGCGTGATAGTTCTGGACTTTCCACCAGTGCTCTTCAAAGCAACGAGCTTTGAGCGGGCGAGGACCGACGCAATTCGCTCCCTACCCAAGTTGTGGTGGGAGGAATTGTTCGGCCGTGCCTGCGTCCGCGTCGAGAGAGCTCCCAGATATGACAGACTTTCATACCTGATGCGGGTCGGCGATGGGAGAGTAGAACGTTTTATCTGGGATTGGGCCTCCCGGACGTCGAGGGAAGAACGCGATAGTCGCGGGAGACAGATCTTCGACAGAAGCATTTCGCTGGAGTTGAAATGAAAAAAGCATACGTCTGCCTCGGGGGATATGGAGATATTCTAAACGTGCCGCCTGCCGCGCACGACTATAAATGACAACCACCGACTATATCATAACTCAAGCTACGATCCTTTCGGCTGGTAGCTTAACCCACGATCTCGACCTCAATGGGTTTATTCAAATGATCGAACGAGCACACTCGATGGGTCCGCCCCTCTATCCCACCCTTTACCGTGACGTCTCGGCTCACATGAAAATGATCGAAGCCATGGCGAGGAAGCTCCGTGACTTTCAAGACGAATACAAACGCTACGCCGAGAGCATCATGGTCAAGGAGAAGAATGGCTACCGTGTCGGCATGGATCTCGCCAAAGACCCGGACAAGGCATTCCTCCGTGATCCGAAGGTCGACGACCCTGAAGACAACACCTTCCAACCTTAAACCCCATGCCTAAGATGTCTGTATTTGATCTCAAGCTACACGAGACGACAACCGCCGGCGCACTCACGATCACATGCGTTCCGGGAGGCTGGATTTACCGAGAGTTTGTCGAGAACGGATCGGGAGGACACGACATGTGCTCGGTCTTCGTTCCCGCTACTGAGGAATTGATCCTGAGACATGTCCAGCGAGTCCGCTTTCTGCGCGACGGTGATTTTCCGGGGATCATCAACAAGGAACATCTTCGAGGTCTCTACAACGGTCTCGAAATGGCGCTGGCTGTGCTTGAAAAACGCTCTCCGATCATTAACTCAAGGTCGTCATGATTGAAAAAGGAGATATGCGAGTCTGGTGGATTCCTCAGGTTCCGGGTGCGCCGTTTCACGTGGAGGTAAATACCATTCCCGAGGCGCAGTTGTTAATCAATTCGCTGGCCGCTTACGATATCTTCCAGTTGGAACACAACATCAAGCCGGACTACTGCAACGCCGGCGGACTCCAGATATTCGACGGTGAGGAGTGGGAGGACTGGTATGACGATGATGGAAACAGCATCGAGGACACCGACATCGAAGAATGAAGATGATCCACATCATGGTCGGTGGTCCTATCTACCGTTTCCACGGGAAGATCTTCGAGATGCATCGCTACTGCGGTCCGTCGGAGCTTCGTAAGAACGATCTCGAACTCAAAAAGAAACCTCAAACCATGGCTTTTCTTAATGCCATCGACGGGTTCATGGAACTCTCGGATTCAGATAGAAAGAAGTATCTGGAAAAAGAATAATGGAAAGCTCCATATACCTAACCGACGACAAGTTCCACTTTCGTCTTCTGAAGCCTCTGGAGATCGATCGCGTCATGGCGCAATGGAAGATCAAAGAGGGTGATAAGATCAAAGAGATGCATACTGTGGTAGGGTTACCACAACTCGTGGAGACCCACCTTGATCTCTATATCTTTGATTGCCCGTGCGGGAGTCACAGCTGCGGAGTCTACAAGCTGAAAGGTGAGCCGGGAGCCCCGGATAACCCCACAGTATTTGTCACATTTGATCTGCCGGACGGCACGCTTTTGAGGGAGGTAACTGATGTTTGATCCTTTAGACCTTTCCGAACCGTTTCTTAAGCCCATTGCTCTGACCTGCCGCCAGTGTGGACAGGAACACCGAGCGATACCCCAAACCCTTCCATCCGGTCACAAGTGCGTGAGCATCCGCTGCGAGCGATGCGGACTCAAAATCGAGTGGCCGGAGCAAACCGAAGACCCACTATGATTGATCCCGCAGACTATTTCACACGAGAAGAGGAGAGACTTTCTGACGAGCTTGATGCCGGCAAGATCACCGACGCGGAATACCGCGAAGAGATTCGTGAACTCCAACGAGATCATCGCGGCGCTGCCGAGGAAGCGGCACAAGAAGCCTACGAACGGGAGATGGACCGATGGTAGAAACTCCAGTCACCATCGAGAACGCGAAAGCACGTCTCAAAGCATTCGCTTACTTTCGCGGCAAAGGTCCGCACAAGGCGCACGTGCTCGCCGAACCACGCTTCAACGCACTACCGTCCATCCGAGAGTTCACCGCTGACAAAATGATCCGCACCGGCTGGATACCGAAGATCGAGGACATGATGACCGAAGACTGGATAGACTTGAGCAATGCCAACTAACCCATCCCACCAACCCTCCAGCACCAACACGATGAAAAAGACAACCACACCTACACCCACACCGCCCGCCTACGGGCGCATCATCGGACTCGGAAGCGAGTTCCCTGACCTCCCTGTATTAGATCCGCCCGATCCCGAGGATGTCGGGGTGATCATCGGCGTGCATCGTGCCAACAGTGGAGATTGGTTCGTCTGCGTCGTCGACCGCGACGGCGTTGCCCACGACGTGAACACTGAAGACATCATCATCTACTGACGGGGAAAGCAGGTCGCGTGATTAACTGGGGAAAGATCTTCTGGTGGATCAACGTGGTGATCACGTTGCTTCTGATCGCGACCTGCATCCACATGATCATCGATTACTGGGGAATGGATATGTTCCTGCCGTGGCTGGTGGCTCCGTGGATGATATACGTCTCGCTCCGCATGGTCATCATGCTTTTCAACGACTTTCCGTGGAAAACATGAGCGAATTCCTTATCTACTGCGACGGCGGCATCAAGGGCGGCAATCCCGGTGGCCGTGGCTACGGCTCATTCTGCCAGATGCTCGATTCCATCCACCCGAACGTGCGCCGCGTGGTCCACGGCACCAAGTGGAACGACTACCCCATGACCTCGATCCTCGCCGAGATCTTAACCGCGACCGACGCGCTGCTTTACTTCGCCAAGCACAACCCAGAGTCGCTACCTTGCGCCGTGGAGATGCGCTGCGACTGCCGGTGGGTGGTCAAGCACCTGATGCGCAAGCGCGGCTGGTCGCAGAAGCCCCACTTGGTCTTGGCCCATCACGAGTTCACCGCCGCCGCCAAACCCTTCGCTTCCGTTCGCATGCGCTGGCACCGGCGCACCAACTCCGTCGACGTGCTCGGTCACTGACTGACCCCCGATCCAGACATCGACCATCCCGGCAATTACCCTCACGCCTTCTTGCAGAAATTGCACGGTTGAACGAAATCTTCTGTTGACACCCGCCTCACATCAGATTCTGTTCTGCCCAGCAAATACGGGCTCTTGGGAAGGAATTCGTTAAAATTAACCCCTCGAAGGTTCCATCACACCGACGAGGGGTTTTTTTGTGCCCGCAGCACTTTTTTCTCGACACGCCGCGCAACCCACGCTTTTTCTACACACCCCCTTCCCTCGTCAGGACGACCCGTATAGCACCATTTGCCACGTCCTACCGCGATCCGCGCCAGATCGGTCAAGCGCAAGATGGAACACCCCGCGATCGCCACCACAATGAACGTGCAGAAGTTAACGGCATCTGCTCACGTGTAAAAAGGCCACCGACTCGCGGTTTTTCGAAGGTTCCCCGCGACGAGGCTCGACACGGTGCCAAACGGCGAAGCCGTGTCCGCTGCCGTCACTTCGCTTCTCCGCTTCGCTACGGCGCTACGATCCTCTTTTTCCCTGTGGCTTCGCTGATCTCACCAAGCCCAGCAAAAAAGCATGCGAGAGTGACCGCAGGGAACGAAGCATGCAGCAAGGAGCGCCAGCGACGCGCAGTCCGATACGATCCGCCACCATTGCGCCCATTTGAAATCGAACACCGGTAACTTCCCCAACCACATCGATATCGCCAACTACGCCGCCTTCCTCTGGAACTTCGAGCAAAATGAAAAAGGCTGATCATGTATGTTCTGTCCCACCAACTGACGCAAATCACGGGTTTTAACCCGCACTCATGTATCTTCCGTCTCAATGCAGTCAATTTTTTGAAAGCCAGCTGGTAGGGGATAGGGGTCTTTGCCAGCAAACAGGGGGGTAGTTAGCAAACTGAGACAGGGAAAACAGCAAGGCTGAAGGGACGTAAGCTGCTGGAGGGGAGATGTATAGGCGCACCAGATACCTTATAACGCAAGAGGGTAGGGGTGAAAAGGGAGGTGGGGGGGAGGGGGGTCCGGCTTCGTGAGAGTCCGAATGTGCCGAAAAACCGCAAGCTTCACGGGGCTACGGCTTAAGGTCTGAGTCTAAATAGTCCGGTGAGTATTGGACATAATGACTATTGTGAGGCAGCAAATCGACGCATTCAACTGTCCAAGAGCGGTTTACATTCTCAACAGGCCGTGGTTGAGCGCCGTTGTGGCTCATCCCATGGTTTTGCGCAATGCTCTGGCAGGCTGAACGGGTTGCTGCGTGGCTGGCATGCGTGCACTGGAGCGTGCTGACGGCTGTTTGCGGGGCGTAGGTGGGTGGATTGACGGACGGAACCACCATACCGCCGTCAACGAGCTGTCGAGAGGCGGTGTTACATATTTACCCTCCTCCGCCAGCTATCGGCCAGCTATCGGCCAGCCTCCGCCAGCCTCCGCTTGCTATCGGCGAGCCTCCGGCTGCGACGGCCTACGGCTGCAATGTAAATCCCGGTGCCTCCGCCAAGCAAAGCAGCTATCGGCGAAGCAAAGCAGCGAGCTGTCTGTGTGTCTGGGGTTATCTGGCTTCGTTCAGCTATCTTTCCAGATCCGGACTTCGCTCTTCGGTCACTGGCGTTCCCTGCGTTTATTTTCCTGTGCGGATTGGATGGGAGATGGGGGGGGGGCATGACGAAACCGCCGGCGTTGCAATGACACTCTGCCGGCGGTTCGTTTGGTTGGGGGGGGGTAGGTCAGAAGAGCAGAGCAACCAAATCCGGAA